>CEUZ01087904.1_pt1 | contig 21269 bp, 20 predicted proteins | sample 361511 | NCBI WGS metagenome assembly CEUZ01 (sample SAMEA2622822, study PRJEB7988) | marine metagenome | biome: marine biome (ENVO:00000447); feature: surface water layer (ENVO:00002042); material: "saline water (ENVO:00002010), including plankton (ENVO:xxxxxxxx)" | depth 5 m
CTAGTTGCAGTTCCAACATTTGCTGCAGCGTTGTTAATGTTACTTACCGATAGATTAGGTGCATCTGGATTCTTTAATCCTGCAATGGGCGGAGACCCAATTGCGTATCAGCATCTGTTCTGGTTCACTTTCCATCCTGAAGTATACATTTTGGTAATACCTGCAATCGGTTTCATGTATGAAATATTCCCGCGTTTTTCAAGAAAACCAATATTTAGCCACGGTTCTGGAGTTGCAGCATTTACTTTACTAGCAATTGTTGGATTTGCATCTTGGGCTCATCATATGTATGCAACAGGAATGTCATTTACAGAAAAAACAGTATTCATGGTTGGAACTTTGGCAGCAGTCCCAGCATCTGCAATGCACACTTTCAACTTCCTAGCAACAATGTGGGGTGGCAGAATCAAGTTTGCAACTCCAATAATGTGGGCTGTTGGAGGAATTGCACTATTCTTCTCTGCTGGAGCAGGAGGTGTTGTTAACAGTGCAATGCCATTAGACTTTATCACTCATGACTCCTACTGGGTAGTTGGACATTTCCATCTATTTGTAATGGGAACAATACTGTTCGGTACAGTCGGATTCGTATATTACTTCTTCCCATATGTCACTGGACGAATGTATAGTGAGGTTTGGGGTAAGGTTCACTTCATTTTATCATTTGTAGGAACGGTTTTGGTATTCTTTACACAACACATCTTGGGTCTATTTGGAATGCCAAGAAGAATTTATGATTATCCAGCAATTCCAGAATGGGTTCAAATGAATATTATTATTTCAATTGGCGCATTCATCATCGGTATTGGTATGGCAATATTCCTTGCAAACTTAATTTACAGTTCCGCAAAAGGAAAGCCAGCAAATATGGATGATCCTTTCGATTTAGGCGGAAAATATTACTTCCCATATCAGGCTAAGAACCCATCACATTAGGAGAATGAAATGGCACAAGTAGAACTAAACGATCCAATTTACAGAACCTCATCTGAACGAACAGTAAAGATGATGGCAATTATGCTTGGAATTTGTATTGTTGGTGGTGCAATATTCTTTGGAATGTGGGATTATTGGACATCTATGCCTCCACCAGCAGGTCTCTTAACTGGAGATGTTGGTGATGGTCATGGTTCCGATAAAGGCTCAGGTTCAGTTACTCTAACTGGAATTGAAATTGATGTACCTTTATCATTCATTGAGAGTAGTGACTTTCGAGTTCTAGCGTTTAATGCACTACCTGGAGAACCTGATAACAATCCTACAATTACTGCAAATGTTGGTGATAAAATTATCTTTGATGTAGTAAATGACGGTAAATCTTTTCACGCATTTGGTGTTACTTCAGATGAAGAAGGATTTGGAAATCTCTACCCAGGATCTGAAGTTGCAACTGCAAATGCACCACTAAAACCAGGTGAGAGCGGAGTTTCAGAATTTATCCCAACCGAACCTGGTACATACTACTACATCTGTACAGTTCCAGGTCACAGAATGCAAGGAATGGTTGGTGAAATTGTTGTATCTGGTGCCGGTGCACCAGCAGCCGCAGCACCACCAACTGGCGTTTCACATGACATCACATTTGACTTTGTAGAAAGTGCTGATTTTAGAACTTTAGGATTTAATGCAATACCTGGAGAAGAAGGTGCAAATCCTGAAATTCGTGTAAACTCTGGTGATGAAGTTACAATTACAACTATTAATGCAGGAAAATCATTCCATGCATTTGGTGTTGTCTCCAATCCAGATGATTTCAATAGTGTTGTTTTTGATTCTGCAATTGCTGCAGCAACAAGTCCTCTAAAACCTGGTGAATCTGGTTCAGTAACATTTACTGCAGGAGCACCTGGTACATACTACTACATTTGTACAGTTCCAGGACATGTATTACAAGGTATGCAAGGTTCATTCATTGTAGAGTAACTTGATTTTAAAATATCTAGCTTTAGCATCTCTTGTAATCTTATACTCACTCATGTTTGTAGGTGGTTATATCTCTGCAGCAGGATTAGGATTAACATGTCCTGAATGGCCTTTGTGTCCAAATGGAGTGATGCCAGATGATGAATATTTTATAGAGTGGGTACATAGGCTTGTTGCTGCTACCACAGGCGTTTTGATTCTTGCAACAACTGTGTCTGCATGGATTAACAAAGATGCGGGAAGAAAAATCAAATTTACCAGTGCCTTTGCAAGCGCATTAGTTGTAACTCAGATTATGCTTGGTGCAATAGTGATTGATACTAAATTACATGCTGTTTTAGTTGCAGTGCATTTGGGAATTGGAATTTTATTATTTGCAATGACTTTACTTACAGTTCTATTTGCATTTAGAATTGGTAAGAAAATAGTGGAATCTAAAATTTAGAACGTCTTTTTAAAAATCTAGGAACAAACACAAGTCCCATTACACCAACAAAAATTATTCCTCCAGCAGCTATTGCACCTATAAACACATAACCAAATGGTGATTGTGTACTGATATTGAAAGTGAATGTTAAGATTCCACCATCATCAGCTGAATCATAAAGATCTAGTCTGAAAATATGATTACCTGATTCTTCGAAGACAAATTCTTTTTCCATATGACCTCCATCATATGATTCTGGTCTCCAAGTAATTATTTGGTCATCGTCATAAAATATCCTTGCACCAATAGTGAATCGTTCAACTTCTTCTAAGTTAAAGTCTGTAACTCTAACCAAAACCTTTGACTCTTCTCCAATTTGTGGAAATTCTGGTTGTGTTGCGATCTGAATCCTGTAATTTCCTAATGTTTCTTCTGCAGAGTTAAATAAAGAATGAGCAAATGCATCTGTAGTTGTAGGAATTGAGAAAAAAAGCAACGACACAATCAAAAAAACTCTTATTATTTTTTTCATAAATTTTCTATTTTTCCGATCAATATATTGTAAATCAAAAACAGGTTGGGAATCGTGTAAAGCTTTAAATGCTCACTGGAAAAAGTCACAAATGTTGACTGTAGTTAAGAAATCAATCGACATCAAGGCTCCAATTGATACTGTCTTCACATATTTTGCAAGACCAGAACATGTTTCTGATCAAGTATCTGCAGATAAAGAAGTTGGTATGACTGTGGTTCCAATGGATATCAAGGCAGGTATGGGCGTAGGAACAACATTTAGAGTCATCGGAGACTTTAGCGGAAAACGTCTAGAATGGGATTGTGAAACAACTGAGTTTGTCAGAGGTGAAAGAATCTCTGCTAAACAAATCAAAGGAAAATTCAAAAGATGGGAGATTACAACAGAATTCAAAGAACTTTCAGACAATCTCACAAATGTCAGTATGACTGTTGATTATGAAATGCCATTAGGTCCACTAGGTGGAATCTTGGACAAAATAAAATTTGCAAAATCTGCTGAAAATGGTCTAGAGACTGCATTATTCAAAGTACGAGGATTGTTGGAAGGAAACGGTTCAATTCCAGTCTATATCACACTTGATGCATACAACAAACTTCTTGCAGAAAAGAAAAAGATGAATAACGCTCCAGTTTCTGCTGTTCTTACTTCAATTCTAGAAAAATACAAGCAGGAAGAAGAGATTAAAAACTAAAACAACTCAAATTTATATTAAGACAATTTTTTTTCATTTCTTTATGGGTCTATAGCGCAGCCAGGTAGCGCACCGGACTCTTAATCCGGTTGTCATGGGTTCGAATCCCATTAGACCCGTTTTAGAATAATGTTCATTTTACTATTTTTTTAGACTGTTTTCTTTTATTCAATATTCCAGGTATTAAAACAATAATCACCGCAAGAATTTCTAGATACAACCACATTATTCCTCCTAAAGCAAAATCATCAAAAATTATTGGTGAAAATAATGGAAAATTTGTACTTGAATTCATTGCAACATCTGCAAGAAAAATATCAAATGCTAAATGAGATAATATTGCTGAAAAAGAAACAGTTGCCAAGATTACATCCTTTTTTGAAAAAATAAAATAAAAAGCGACTGCAGCAATTATTGCAAATGGAATGGAATGACTCATTCTAGCAATCATTTCTATATCTAAAAATTGTAGCAAGTGATCAGTGTCTAATAAAATTGCAAAACTACCTCCTAGAATTATGTATCTAATACTTAATCCTCCTATTCCAATTATTGCTCCCCAAAAAATATGACCAAAAATATGTTCAATTGTTACACTGTTGTGTTCCAATGGATTCCCAACAAGATAAGAATGTTCATTATCTGGAACTAATCCACCTATAATCGAAAAACTGAATGATATAAGTCCAAAACATAATGATAATTTTAAAATATTTTTTAAATCACTTCTAACATTCATCATAAAATATCACAACAAATTATCTATGAATATCGTATATGTTTCTGAATATAATAAGATCAAAGTGATTATTGAATAACCAATTAGTATTCCTAAGAAAATTTTATCTTTATAAAACTCATTTTTTTCAATTAAAGGATGGTTGATTCGTGATAGTTGGAATAGCCTTAAAACAGCTGCAATAATGAATGGTATTGAAAAAATTAATCGTCCATCAAGAAAATGACCAATTATAGAATACGTGATATAGGTAATGATTATCATTAAACCTGAAACATATACAGATATTTCAAGCACATTTTTTTTATAATATTTTAAAACTCTTCTATGTATATCAGCAGAATCACCTAAAGTCATTTTTTCACTTTTTCTTTTTAGAAATGCTAAAAATAGAGCAACAAAAAATACACCTAATACTATCCATGGTGAAATAGCTGTGTTAATCAATACTATTCCGGAAACTGCACGAAGAACAAAATTTATCCCAATTGCAAAAGTATCTAAAAATACAATCCTCTTGGTAAATCTAGAATAAATTTCAGTATTTATAAACAATATAATCATTAAAGCACCAAAAACTAAATCTAAAGAAAATGAAAGTATTAATCCAATAGAAAATATTCCAACAAAAATAATGTTAGCTTGCTTTGATGTAATTCTACCTGATGGTAATGGTCGATTCTTTTTTTCTGGATGAGATTTATCATTTTCTAGATCTAAGATATCATTTCGAATATAACCAGAACTTGTGATTAAACAAAGTGCAATAAATCCTAAAATACTAATTGTGATATTTTGTGGTTCTAATAACACCATTCCAAAGATTAATCCTAAAAAGATTACAACATTCTTGTACCAATGTTTGATTCTAAGAAATGACCAAATTAATTTAGTATTACTCATTGAAACCCATTCTTCCTCGTATGTTAATATTATTTAATGTCACAATATTTAGGTAGCAATTCTTTAAAATATGTGATAAAACTGATTCTAAAATTTTCTTCGATATTGGTTTTTCTTATTGGGTCTTTATTTATGATCATTCCTGTCTCAGCTCAAACTGAATGGTATGACGAATGGGTTGGAACAAATGCAAAGAACTATGAACAGAAAATAACTTCCGGATTTATTGTTGAGGAATTTGTAGTAGGATTGTCTTTTCCAACAACAATGTCTTTTGTAGATGATGATCTTCTTGTACTACAAAAAAATGATGGAATGATTATTCATTTTGATAAAAATGGAAATTTAATAAAAAATCCAATTTTTGATCTTAATGTAACAAATCAATATGAAACAGGTGCTCTTGGCATAATTTCTTCAGATTCAACAGTTTACGTTTATTTTACTGAGTCAGACAAAGATGGAAATGAACCAATAGGAAATAATATTTACAAATTTAGATGGACCGGAAATTCATTAGAAGAACCACATCTTGTGAGAACATTACCAGCCTTTCCAGAATCATTAATTCATAATGGTGGAACCATGATTATTGACAAAGAGAATGTAGTTTATGCAGTGATTGGGGATCAGCATATGGTCAACGGTGGAACTATTTTACAAAATCTTTTTGGAAAACCAAATGATACTGGAGTAATATTATCTGTTGAAGAAGAAAATGAATATTTTGCAATAGGAATTAGGAATAGTTTTGGCTTAGCAATTGATCCTGTAACTGGAAATATGTGGCAAACTGAAAACGGTCCTGGAAGTTTTGATGAAGTTAATTTGGTTTTTCCACAATTTAATAGTGGTTGGAGTGCACATACTGGTCCAATGAGTGAGTCTCGAATAGACATTTTACCACTACCTGACATATTTGGAATTTGGAAATCTCAATTACAATTATTTTTTTCTTCAATAATTGCTAGTTTTTATCTTAACGAATCATATGAATATCAGGATCCAAAATTCTCATGGAAAATACCTGTATCACCTACTGCTTTAGCATTTTCAAATTCATCTTTTGGTAATTATGGAAATTGGTTATTTGTGGGAGATTGCAATAATGGAAATATTTACAAATTTCAATTAAATTCTAATAGGGATCAATTCGTCTTTACAGATGAGAATCTCAAAGATCTTATTCAACATGAAACTGATAATATTGAAGAAATAATTTTTGGTCAAGGTTTTGGTTGTATAACTGATATTAAATTTAAAGATGGGAAAATGTATGTTGTGTCTCTTACTGATGGCATTATCTATAAAATACACCCCACATTCTAAAAAAAATGAAAATAAAAACATCACATTGGTTAATTAGTATTGTTTTTGCAATAGCTGTATATCTTGTAATACTTCTTTTTTCAGACTTGCCTACAATAATCGAAAATTTTACAAATATTAAGACTGAATTTGTCTTATTTGGTTTCACTGTAGCATACATCTCATTACTAATCACTGGATTTCGATGGTACTTGATGATTCGTGGATTAGGAAAATCTCTAAGTTTTAAATCAACATTTTTGGTTTATTTATGCGGAAATGCTTTTGCAATATCACCTGGTAGACTTGGAGAAGTATTACGTTCATTTTATCTAAAAAGACTACATGGAATTCCTGCATCTGAAACTGCACCTACAATAATTGTTGAGAGGTTTTTTGACGTCTTAGCTATTTTAGTAATTGCATTAACATGTGGTTTAATTATTGGAACTCAACCAGAAATTATCTTTTTTGGATTTGGAATAATTGGAGTTTTTTTAGGTTTAATGTACAAAAAAAATTATCTAAAAAAAATATTAGAAAAAACTCAGAATTTACCATTTGGGAAAAAAATTTCTTTTGCTCTACTTGATTCCTTAGATACAATGTATGTTTTACTTAAGCCAAAAATTTTCATAAAATTATTTTTCTTATCTGTAATATCTTGGATTGTTGGTTCATTTGTTGTCTATTTTTCATTATTAGCATTCGGAATTAATCTAGATGTTTTTAATTCAACATTTATTCATGTAGTAAGTACAATTGTTGGTTCTGCTACATTTCTTCCAGGCGGAATTGGTGCTACTGAAGGAGGTCTACTTGGATTATTTCATCTACAAGGAATTTCTTATAATGATGCAATTGGACCAATGTTATTAATTCGAATAATTATTTTATGGAGTATCACAATTTTTGGATTAATAATTAATGGAATTGCTGAATCCACAATTTTAAAAAAGGATAAGACTTCTTAATTCAGAGTTTTATAATTATCAATCATACTTTTTAATGCATCAATAGGTTCGTGATTATAACTGAATCCTGTAGAAAGTAATGTTTCATTATCGAAAAAATAATCCTTATGCATTACTGATAATTGCCAAGGTGTGACTGGTAAAAACCTCAATCTTGAAAAAATTTTCAGAATTCCGGTCAACGAAGTTGGAACATGTAGAATATTTGATGTGCTGTTTGTATATTCTTTCAAATTTTGAATTACCTCATTTAGATTACCTGGAATCACACCTCCAAAATTTACAATTAGATTTGATAATTTTTTGTGATACAAATGAATAATGAAATCAGATAAATCTTCAACATTTATGAAAGAGATCTTATTACATCCATTTCCCAAAATTGGTATTTTCTTATTTTTAATCAAATTCTTAAAAATCACTTTGTAAATTCCTAGTCTTTTTCTTCCTAAGATCACAGTTGGTCGAATAATTGCAATTCTTAATCCATCATCTTGAAATTTTTGACATTTCTGTTCACCTTTCCATTTTGTTAATGCATAATTTCCATTTGGAGAAATTTTTGTTTTTTCAGTAATTGGACTTTCTGGATCTCCATAAATTGCAGTGGCAGAAATATAAACGAAATATGCATTATGTTTTTTTGCAATATTTAGAATATGTTCTGTTCCATTTACATTAGATGAAAAATATTCTTTTTCTGTACAACGATCATGTTCTAATCTTGCAGCTAGATGTATGACTGAATCAATTTGTTTTTCAATAGTAAATGGCTTTGAAATATCCTGAATTAAGTCTGTATATTTACCTGATTTCCAATCTATTCCCAATGTTTCTATATCCAATTTTCTTAATTTCTCAATCAAAACTTCTCCTACAAAACCAGAACTACCTGTAACAAGAATTGTCAAATATACACTAATAATTTGAACTACATATTTATTTTAAACTACTCTAAAATTATGTATTGCAGACATTAGATCAAAAGAAAAGCACTCGTGATGTTAGAATAGCTGGGAAAAAAGGCTTTTACACCAATATAATTAAAAAATTTTTTACTGATAAAGATTATCTCTTCTTAATTGGAAAAATTATCAAAATAAAATTACTGAAACAAAAAACTCATTTGTTTTCAATCATTGATATAAATAATATATGTAATTTACATTGTGAACATTGTTATTGGTGGTTAACTAGAGATGGAAAGAAAAAAGAATTGGGACCTGAAGATTGGAAAGGCATCATTCATAATAGAATTAAAAAAAATCATATTTTACAAGTAAATCTTGTTGGAGGTGAACCTCTTATGAGACCTGATATCATTGATGTGTTTAATAGCGAACTTCCTGGAAAATTTACCATAGTTACAAACGGAACTTTTAGATTAATTCCATATGATGGAATAGTAAATTATTGGGTATCTATAGATGGTGTAAAAGATAATCATGATAAAATAAGAGGAAAATCATTTGAAAAAATTACAGAAAATATAAAAAATTACTTTGAAGAAACAGGAAAAAAAGTCTGGATTAGTATGACAATTAATTCTTTGAATTGTAATGACATTGTTCAGGTTGCGGAATATTGGAAAGACATAGCTGATGGAATAAATTTTCAATTTCATACTCCATTTCAAGAAAATGATCCATTATGGGTTCCTTATGGTAAACAAAAGAATGAATTAATTGATAAAATCATTAGTCTAAAAAGAAAATATCCTGAATATGTAATTCATGAAGAAAAACAATTAAACATTTTACGATCCCCTTGGGGTGGAAATTCTGAAGGTCCCGTTGGGTGTCCTAATTGGGCAATTTTAGTTTTAGATCATCGAGGTGATACCAAGAATCCATGTTGTTTAGGTAGTGCAAAATCTGATGATATGAAACCAATGTGTGAAAATTGTGGAATGTCTAATTATTCATCACTCTTTTCTAGAGGAATACATCTATAATTGATCTACAATCATAGTTCAATTAAAATAATTTAATATTAAGATAAATATACAAACGGATTTTGAATAATATATGAGTAATTATGATGTAATTTTAGTTGAACCTAAAACGGGTTTTCTTGATTATGCAAGCAAACGTCTACCATTAGGTGTAATGTCTGTTGCAGGTTATTTGAGGCATAATGGTTTTTCTGTAAAAATTATTGATCAACGTGTTAATCCAAACTGGAAAAAGGAATTGCAACATGCTGCATCCAACAATCCTCTTTTTGTTGGAATTTCTTCAATGACAGGAACTCAAATTCATCATGCATTAAAGGCTGCATCTGTTGTGCGTGCAATAGATCCTAAAATTCCTCTTGTTTGGGGTGGTGTTCATCCAACTCTAATGGCAATGCAGACTGTAGAACATCCTTTAGTTGATGTATGTGTTATTGGTGAAGGAGAAATAACTACTTTGGAATTAGCAAATAGATTCAAAGAAGGAAAAAAAATTGATGATGATATTCAATCTATATGTTATAAAAGAGAAGATGGTGGAATAAAACTTACTGATGTTAGACCTCAGATAAGAAATCTAGATCAGTTACCAGAGATGCCTTATGATTTGGTTGATTTCGATAAGTATGCATCAATTGATTTTTCAGGAAATTTTGAAAGATCAGTATCATTTGAAAGTAGTAGAGGATGTCCTTGGCGTTGTGGCTTTTGTTATATCAATGAATTTTATGATAGTAAATGGAAAGTATTTACTCCTGAAACAGTTGTTGAACGAGTACAAACTCTTGTTGATAAACATAAAGTCAAATCAGTTTACTTTACTGATGATGAGATGGCAATAGATACTGTACGATTTGAAAAAATTGTAGATGGTTTACTAGAGGCTAATTTAGACATTACATGGGGCACACAAGGAATTCGAATTGATACCATGTCAAGAATAATGAAAAAACATCCAGACTTACTTGATAAGATGTATAAAAGTGGAAATCGACAAATTGAAGTTGGTTTAGAATCTGGCAACGAACGTGTTTTGAAATTAATTCAAAAAGATTTAACACGAACAAAAATGGATGACATCATTTCAAAACTTACAAAATTCCGTGAAGGCAAAGAAATTTCTGTAAAATATAATTTAATGGGTGGATTTCCTACAGAAACTAGGGAAGAACTAGAAGATACAATCAGATGGGGCGAACAACTGACAAGAGATAATGCACATGTCCTATTCAACATTTTTGCACCTTTTCCTGGAACCCCTCTTTATGGTTTAGCAGTTCAATCTGGTTTTAAAGAACCACCAAATCTTGAAAGTTGGGGAGATTTCACTTTGTTTGATTGGTTTCATCATCATCCATCATGGCTAGATAAAAAAACCATTGATTATTTAACCAGTGTTTCTTTCGCAATGTTGTTTAACAATAGTTCTATGGCAGTAAAAATCACAAATCCTGCTACTAGAATGGCATTCAAAATGTATAGTCCTATAGCAAAATTTAGACTAAAGCACAGATTCTTTAATTTCTATTATGAAAAGAAAATTACTGATTTATTAGATATGAATTCTGATTTCTAATTATAAGAATAATATACCATACTTTATTCTAGAAAAAACTCTTCTATAATTCTCATCTAGTGCTTCTATATTTCTAATAATTTTGAATCGATTTTTTTTTAATTTGATCATTATAATAATAAATTTTAATTTTGCATTTTTTTCTAGAGAAAATTCTTCAGAATAAAGAGAATAACGGAATTTCTTATTTTTTATTTCTAGAATTTGTTTATTATTCTTTGATTTTAAACTCAATTTCATTAATCCATCTTTTGTTTCAATAATTTCTCCACTAAATGAAATATTTGAATCAAATTTGAGGATTTGGTTCATGCATTCATCACATGTAATTCTATCATTTTTTTGTAAAATTAATTTGCTGCAAATATCACAGTTTTTTTCTAACATTTTATTTTAATCAAATTCTTTATTCATAAACTTTACATATCATATATCAGCATTTTTCAGTTTTTGAAAATCTATTTTAAAAATTTTAACATGATATGATAAACCATAATTTTTTGAATCATATTGTTTGAAAAGATATGGAAAATTATCTTCATTGTAAAATACATCATTTTCAATTTTATTTCTAAAATCATTTCCATCAACATACAAATGGGTTAATCCTTTTGATTCTGAATCAAGTATGAATTCTTCTAAAGAATTGTAATTATCTGTACTAATTAGATTGGTTATTCTTTTTACATGAGATTTTCGACTCTCATCAATATCTAATGTTTCAGGCCATTTGTCATATGCATCAGCTGATTTCATGAATTGACTTTCAGGATTGAAGTAATTTATTCCATCAATATTTTTAGCAATGTATTCTGTTATAATAAACACTTCACGTTCATATTCATTTTTTAATTGAACATCTTTGTATGTAATTGCACCAAATGAAATCACTAGAATTATTCCAATAATTATGAAGAAAACAATTTTTGAGTCATTGAATTTTTTAAAATTTAATCCGTTTAAACAAAAAATGCATAAAAGTGGAAAAATAATAAACAAATACCTTGTTTCTTCAAAATGTCTTCCATAAGCATAAAAAGCTGGAAATATTAAAAATAAGCTACTAAAAATTAATGTCCAAAAATCAAAACTTATTTTTCTAAAATTCTGTTTTTTAATAATTAAAATAATTGAAGGAATTAGAAAGAGAAAAAATATTGGTACTGCATTTAATGAGAAATATTTTACTAGCCCTGTTATTCCTGAAATAATGAAAGGTGTTACATTGTCTTTTCCTGGTTTAGTCCATTCTTCATCATTAATCATTTTTGTTGAACAATCTGGATCAACATAAGGACATTGTGCTGAATATCCTGTTAATAACTCATGATTATAGTACGATGTAATTGCTGAAAAACCACTAACAAATCCATCACTTCCAGTGTTCTCAATTCTAATTAATGCGATTGGGAAGATAATTAAGATTGCAAAAAAGATTGCTATACCATATTTTAATAGATATGATTTTTCTTTTTTGTATTTGATCAAATACATTATTGTAAATGGAATAAAAATTAGTAATCCTTCATATCTTATTATTGAAGATAATGCAACAAGTATGAATGAAAAATACACCATTTTTGGTTTTAAAATAAACAAACAGATACCTGAAGTCATCAAAAATATGAATATAGGCATATTTCCTCCTCCTATTGAATCAATGATTAATCGAAAATCAAAAATAAATAAGGAAACTGCAATCAATGCGAATTTGTTATTAAAAAATTTTCTACTTAAATAATAAATCGGAATAATTGTTAATACAGAAAAACTTAAACTCAAAAATCTTTGCAGATGAACTAAATCAAAGAAATTATCCGAGTTAACAATATTAAAAAATGCAGAAACAAATAATGGCCACCCATTATTATCTAAAGCAAAATCAATCGGGACTTGACCAATTTGATTAGTTTTTACCGCATATGTGAATAAATCTAAACTATCTAAGCTGAATGGAATTTCATATGGAAAAATGTATAATCGTAAAATAATTCCAATGGTTGCTAATATTGGGATAATTATCTTAGGACTTTCAACAATATTTTCAATACAAATTTTCTGATTGGAACTCATTTCTCTTTCTCCCATTTCTTTTTTCTAAAGATTAATAGAAAAATTGTCTGTAAAGTGAACGCTAAAACATACGATATTGCAATTCCTTTAATCTCTAATAATGGACCTAAAATTAAGATTCCAATCACAATTATTGTGAAAGCCATTGATTCACCAATCAGCACCACTCTACTTTTTTCTGAACCTAATAATTGTGATGTGAGAATTAAACTGATTGTTACAGGAACAATCGCAAGACTCAATATTTGAATTGAATCTACAACACCAACATATTTTGGAAAAATAGTTGGTAGTACTAATGGTGTAAGGAATATACCAACAAATGAAATTAAAACAGAGATTAAAATTATTATTTTTTTAAATTGAAAATTTCGTATCCCAGTTGAATCTTGCGGCAGTAAATATTTGTATGAAATTCCTGAAAACATTATTAGAACGGAAAAGATTTGTAACGATAATGCAAAATCCCCAAGAGTTGTAAAACCTAGAATAGGAACAACTAGAATTTTTCCTATTTGACCTTTAATTCCTATTACGATACTATTAAGATAATTATTTGCAATGAATTGTATGTTATCTCTAAAAGTAGAAATATTAATTGAAGAGTGTTTTATTCCTTTCAAAAATACTTTTACAAAAGGAATGTATGATAATGCAAGACCAAAAATAACATATTCAACTCCAAAAAAGTAAAAGAAACCTAATCCAAGAATAACAACTAAACTTTTTTGTGAAAGAATATAAAATGGATATTTTAAAAACAATTTCTTACCAAGAAGATACGATATAGATAATTCTGCAATTACATATCCAAAAACAATTAATCCTATATCTAATCTATAAAAAATTGAAACTAGAATTATAGATGAAATAGTTGTTGCAATTAGTGATAGAACATAAAGTGTAGAAATTACTTTAATATTTTTTGCAGAATAAACAATGATTGTATTTTGAGTACCAATTAAGGAAATTACATACGCAATACTAGCAATTCCAAGAAAAAATTGTATTTCACCAAACTCATTTGGTTCAATCAATGTAGCTAAATAGAACCAGAATATTCCAGTTATTCCAATTCCTATGGAATCAGATAATGCTATTGGTGTTATACCTTGAATTGCTTCTTTGAACTTCACAATAATTGAAAATTTCATTCTGGTTGTATAACATCTTTGTGTAGAATAGCTTACAAATAGGAAAATTTGTTCCAAATCATGTCTGAACTGAAGTACTCAGTCATATCAAAAAAACGGTTAGCTGTTTACCTAATCATTATTTTACTTGGTTCTTTAGGTTTCAAATTTTATCTGACTGATTTCTCTGTACCGGAAACAGGTGATAGTTGGATCTACATTTTACGTGGAATTGCAAACAGTCAAGGTGATTATGTTGAAACGCCAGAAAAAACGCAAGGTTGGAATTTATTTCTGAGTCCTTTTTTCTCACTCACAAATTCTAATAATTACTTAGATTATGTGAACATAGCACGAATTCTTAGTATTTCTATTTCAGTTATCACAATAATCCCAATGTTTTTTCTTGCAAGAAAGTTTTTTTCAGAAAAATATTCTATTTTATGTTCAATCTTTTTGGGTTTTCAACCACAATTACATTATAATGCCAGTTTAGGATTTTCCGAACCTCTATTCATTTTAACTCTAGTTTCTGCTAGTGCATTATTAATTGATAAAAAAATCACAAAAACAATTTTCATTGCCTTTCTACTTCTAGGAGCATTATTCTGGACAAGATTTATTGGATTAATTTTCATAATTCCATTCATAATTTCATATTTTATTTTATATTACAAGTCTACAAACAAATTAAAAATATTTTTTCTCTGTTTAACTATATTCTTAATAGTTATTTCTCCAATTTTATCATTAAGATATATTCAATATGACGATCCATTATATTATTGGAATCCAATTCCAATCGAATGTTGTGATAATGTTTCAATAATTGATATAATTTTACAAGGTGGAGGAAATACCTTGTATGTATTAGGCATTGTTTCATTACCCTATCTAATTTTTCTGATTCCAATTGGGATGTTTTTTTCATTCAAAAAAATAAAAAATAAAGAAAATAGATATTTAACAAATTGGATAATTCTCATTTCAACTACATTACCCTTCTTTATAGCAAATTATGCGTTAACAAATGAGGCTAGACATATGTTCCATCTTTATCCATTTTTAATAATTTTTGCTACATTAGCTGTTAATGAAATTTTAGAATGTAAAAAATTATTATTTACAAATAAACAAAAGAATTACATCATATATCTTGTCATCATTTTAGTTTTAATTTCATCTGGATTAGTAACAATTGGAATTGATGATCTTGGTTATGGTAGAACAAACACTAATGAGATACATGAAATTCAAGATTATTCTAAATTTTTAATTAATAATGTTGATGGGAAATTATTTTGGTCTAAAGGAGTTGATTCTGATTGGGTATGGGTTACTATGCTAACAGAATCTAATGGTGAATTCAAAAATTATAAAAATAATCCAAATTTTCAATTACTTTTTTCTGAAGTGCAAAACTTAAACTCATCAGATCTATACGTTTTAAGTTCTCAAGAATTATCTGGTGATTCTATTGAAAAAATTATTTCAAAAGGGAAGATAATTAATTTGTCTCATCTTAGTGTATCTAAATATAATGAACAATTATTTTTTGATGATGTTTATCAAAATGAAGTAGAATATCCATATCTTGTAAAAATTTTTGATTCTAGGGAACAAGGATACAATCATTTTTCAGTTAAAACGTTTGAAATTGATTATTCAAAATTTGAAAATTAATCACTGCGAATGATTGTCCAATAACTTGTAACAGTATCTAATGGGGTTACAATGTAAGAATTGTTTAATCCTCTAAAAATTTCATAACTTTCTCCTGTTTCATCAGTTACTGCTAGCATAGTTGAAAATGCTCTATGATACCAGGCACATTGTTCGGAATAACCTGGAACTTCAAAAACCTGCGTCAAACATTTCTCAAAATTATATTCTACAGCAACTTGATGCATTTCTACATTTTTACTACCAACGATTCCTTTTTTCATAACTGGAACTGTGTCCAAAAATTCATCAGTAATTGGTTCATCTAAATATCTTGTTGCAACAGTTTTTACAACACTAATTAATTCACCATTAGAATTTCTTAAAACACTATAAGCCTGTGCTTTGTATTTTGAATCGTCAATTTTTTTCATGTCTCCAATATTTGCGTCAACGTAAAGTGATTGAGCACTAGCACTCACTGTAAAAATTGAAATTATGGACAATCCAAGTATTGTTAAAAGTAGAATTTTTTTCATTTTTTATAACCAGTGTGGAATCTCCAAATAATTATCTAATTTTTCATTTTTTAGTATTTTTAATAGTGCATTAGCTTGTGGTGTTGACAATAATGGTTTATCAAATTCATTGTCAGTTGAAATTCTTGGACAAGCAACTTGAATGAATGCATCAATGCCTGTAAAATTCTTTAATCGTTCACTAGTAATATCAGTTAATGCTAACAACTGTACTTCTTTACCCAATTCTTCTAATTCTTTTTTAAATTTTAGGCCAGTAACTTTAGCAAATTGTCCTTCTTTCAATCCTACAATCACACCAAAAACTTTTGCTTCTGTTGCTTTGAATATTTTTAATGTGGCTTTTTTCTCTAGTTTTTTTGAAAATTCAGTCACATCTCGTACTTCATTAAAGTATGGATCTAAAATGTAAGTTGTTACTTTTGTTGATATTGCAACACCTGCTGCATGAAAATTACTTTGTCCCAAAAATAAATTTGCATCTACTTCTTCTTTAATTTCCATTGCTGGATAAAATTCACAACCAAAAACTTGTCCATCATTTAACTGTCCCTTTCCTTTTCCTATCTTAACTTTTACACCGTGCTTTTCTAATTTATCTTTAACATTATTTATTTCATGTAGATGTTGACTGTCTGTAATTAGTGAGATTGTCTTTCCTTTTAAAATATTAACTGCTTTTGGTATCACATTGTCAAAAGTGATATCATCAAATGCATTGATCATCATCACATTATCTTGTGGTGCAGGAAATGTTTCTAGTTTATTTGTATGTCCAATATTGAATAAAATTTCTGCGCCTAAGACTTTTGCCCCGTTTGAATTTAGATCACATGTGCCCCATGTGGTATCAGCCAAAACAAATGCTGGGACATTGAATTTTTTTGTAATGTTAATAGCTGTTTTTTGAACTTGAGGTAACATACCATCTGGCGCATTTAAGGCCACAGTTACTGGTTTTTTTCTAGAAATAACATCAAAAATTGTTTTCTCATCAATGATTATCATTAGTTCTAAAAAACGTAATTTTGAATTTAAACCAAACTATAGCAAATCACTAAAATTCTTATCTTTGTAATATTATACATGTCAAAGCAAATTCTTCATATAGGCATAGATGATACAGATTCTCCTAAAGGAATGTGCACAACGTTTCTAGCCTATAAAATCATTAATAGACTGAAAAAAGAAAACGTTAGTTTTCTTGATTATCCTAATCTAGTTAGATTTAATCCAAATATTCCCTGGAAAACTAGAGGTAATGGTGCAGTTGGATTCAAAATTTCTACTTCAAATCCAAAAAAAATTAAGAATTTAGTAAAAAAACTTGTTCGACATTATTCCGATGTAAAAAATGGTGCAAATCCTGGATTAGTTTTTTGTAATGACGAAAAAATTCCTGAAGAATTTTTTAAATTAAGTTCAGATGCAATGTGGAAATTAATTCATAGAAATAAAGCAAAAAAAATTTTATCAAAACATAATTTTGATTATTTTTACCTTGGAAATGGTCAAGGTTTAGTTGGTGCTACAGGTGTAATAGGATACAATTTTGAAGATCAAACATATGAATTACTTTCATATAGAAAGGAATCACAATTTGGGAAAAAACGTTCTTTAGATAAAAATAAAGTAAAAATAATGCAAGAAAAAACATTTCCTAATACATTTAACAGCTTTGATTTGAAAAAAAATAAACTTCTTTTAATGCCTCATGGACCTGATCCAGTTTTTTATGGAATACGTGGTGAAAATTCAAAAACATTAATTTCTGCATCAAAAATGATTAAACCTAAAGAAAAACTTGCAGGATATTTAATTTTTAAATCAAATCAAGGTACTGATGCACATTTAAAAAATGAAATTGATGTAAATAATTTCTCACCATATACATCTGGTACATTAAAAGGAATTGTTTGTTCAAAACCAATTGTAGAAAAAGGAGGTCATGTATTTTTTTCAATTTTAGTAAAAAATAAAAAAATTCATTGTGCTGTATACAAACCAACAAAAATCACTCACATTGCAAAAGAACTAGTTAATGGTGATTTAATTAATGTAGGTGGTGGAATCAGGAAAGCAACAAAAAAACTTCCACGAATTTTAAATCTTGAATTTATACAAATTTTAAAACTTAAAAAAACTACTAAGCTTGTAAACCCATTTTGTAAAAAATGTAAGAAAAATATGAAATCAATGGGTAAAAATCAAGGTTTTCGATGTATTCATTGTAAAAATTTTTCATCCAAGAAAATTCCTAAATTTGTTCCACGTTATCTAAAAACTGGACTTTATATCCCAGATGTGTCTGCTCATCGTCATTTAACAAAACCTACACAACGAATGAATCACAAAAAATCTTCTGAAAAATTTATTCCATCATCTAGTTGGATTTCAAATTTCTAAAGTACATAATAGCGGGGAGTAGATTTGAACTACTGATTTTCGGGTTATGAGCCCGACGGGATGACCTGACTTCCCCACCCCGCTGAAAAAAAATCCCTAATGAGGTATATACGCGTTTCAAATTTGGAAATGAATAAAAGTATTCTTAAAGATTTTTGAATATGCTCAAAAAGTTTCAGATTGTAGGAATTGCTGGGGCATTGATTTTCTCAGCAATAATTTTAACTTCCCCATCTAATCCACCGCCATTACCTGAACCAAAACTTGGTGACGAATCAACAAATTCTGTTGAAATCATTGCAACAAATTTTGAAAAACCTTGGTCAATTGCATTTGCAGATGGACGAATATTTGTTTCAGAAAAAACAGGAAAAATTCATGTTATAACAGAAACTGGATTACTTGATTCACCATTGATCATACTTGATACACCTGAAATTTTTGGTGGTGGATTACTTGGAATAACGACACATCCAGATTTTGATTCTAATCATTTTCTTTATGCATATTACACATATGAAGAAAATGAAAAACTTTGGAACAAAGTAATTAGAATTACTGAAGATAATAATAAATCGATAGAAGTTAAAACAATAATTGATAAGATTCCTGGTTCGCCATTTAGTAATGGTGGAGTGATAAAATTTGGTCCTGATGGGAGATTGTATGTTGGTACTGGTTCAGTTTCTGATTCATCAAATGAACCACAGAATCTTAATTCACTAACAGGAAAGATTCTTAGATTAAATCATGATGGAACGATTCCTTCTGATAATCCATTTTCTGAATCATATGTTTTTTCTTATGGTCATAGAAATCCAACTGGTTTGGCATGGGATTCTAACGGAATTATGTTTGCAACTGAATTTGGACCAACAAAAAATGATGAGATCAATATCATTACCCCAGGATCAAATTATGGTTGGCCACACGTTCAATGTTTTTCAGATAATAGTGATTTTGTTGATCCATTGGAATGTTTTGATCCTGGCTTAGAACCAGGTGGAATAATTTTTTATTCTGGCGATAAACTAAAAGTTGGAAATAAAATGATTCTTGCAACACAAAAGGCTACCAACCTTTTCATAGTTGAAATTAATGATAATAATGTTAATCTTGAAAGAATGCTGAGTGGATTAGGCAGAATTAGAGATGTCGCCCAAGGTCCAGACGGATATGTGTACATTTTGACTACTAATACAGATGGAAAAGCATTTCCAGCAGATGACGATGATAAATTATTGAGGATATTGAGATAAAATGCCTGATTCATCCATTCCAAAATTCTTTGAAAAATCTCATGAAGAGAAATTAGATATTATTTGTAATTTTTCGGATTTAAGTGATGATGAGTTAGATCATCTAAAGAATTCAACAGGAGGATTAGATTTTCAACATGCTAACAAAATGATTGAAAATGCAATAGGTACATTTTCTTTACCACTCGGAATTGCTACTAATTTTAAGATAAACAACAAAGATTATCTAATTCCAATGGTAATCGAAGAACCATCTGTAATTGCAGCCGCATCAAAGGCAGCAAAAATTGCAAAAGTATGTGGAGGATTTATTGCATCTGTTGATGGAAACATAAGCATTGGTCAAATACAAGTTTTAAATGCGAATACAGAAGCTATATCTCAAATTAATACAAGATCAAACGAAATCATTGAATTAGCAAATTCTTCAAGTAACACACTTCCAAAACTAGGAAAAGGTGCAAAGAAACTTGAGTGTAAGGAAATCAAGACAGACAAATCATCAATGCTGATAGTAGAATTAATGATTGATGTTGGAGATGCAATGGGTGCAAATGTCACAAATACTATGTGTGAAATTGTTGCACCATTGATTGAAAAAATTTCTGGTGGTAAAACTCTTCTTAGAATACTTTCTAACTATTCAACAAAAAGAATGGTCTCAGTTTCTGCTACTTTTGACAAAGAGACAGTTGGAGGAGACCAAGTTATTGATGATATGATCTCTGCTTTTGAGTTTGCTGATAATGATGTATACCGTGCTGTAACCCACAATAAAGGTGTCATGAATGGAACAATATCTGTTGCAAATGCTACTGGACAAGATAGTCGTGCAATTGAAGCAGCTGCTCATGCATATGCATCACATACAGGTAGATATCGTTCATTAACTCAGTGGTCAAAAGATAAAGAAGGAAACTTGGTAGGAAAATTTCAGATTCCTCTGTCTGTTGGAATTGTAGGAGGAGTAACAAATAATCATCCAATTGCAAAAATTTGTACTAAAATACTAAAAATCAAAGATGTTCAGGAATTATCATGTATAATGGCTGCAACTGGATTGGCACAAAATTTTGCTGCTATGCGTGCCTTGGTAACAGAAGGAATTCAGAAGGGTCACATGAAACTTCACGCACGAAAACAAGATCAATAATTTAGACAAAT
>CEUZ01003048.1_pt1 | contig 21266 bp, 18 predicted proteins | sample 361511 | NCBI WGS metagenome assembly CEUZ01 (sample SAMEA2622822, study PRJEB7988) | marine metagenome | biome: marine biome (ENVO:00000447); feature: surface water layer (ENVO:00002042); material: "saline water (ENVO:00002010), including plankton (ENVO:xxxxxxxx)" | depth 5 m
TATAACGTCATTCCTAAATCGATACCCATTGAAGGATGATTGATTTTTTTTCTTTCCAATAATGCTTTATTTACAATTTCAGCTGTCATACCAACATCTTTAGCATAGTCAGTTAAAATTTCTTCATGTTCTGGTAATAATTCAGCAATAAAGTTTGCAAAAAGATGAGAATAATAGTTGTAACATGTATCTTCTAATTCCTTTTTATTCCAATTTATTTTAACTTCTTCTACTTGTGCTCCTAGATCAACAAATTTATTAATTATATCTAGGGTATTTTTTTCAACTTCTTTATCAATTTCAAAAAAACCTAAATCCATAGAATAAGCTATTTTCCAATTTTTAATTTCTTCAAATGTATTTGGAATGTTTAATTTAGGTTTTAAACTTGTTATATCTTTAGGGTGGGGGCCTGACATAACATTTTGCATTAAAGCACAATCTTCAACGGTTCTTGCCATTGGTCCAACAACACAATACTGATCATGATTAAAGGGAGCTTCTTGTGGGTTGCGACCATGAGGTGGTTTAAAACCAACTAATCCGCAAGCTGAAGCAGGAATTCTTATTGATCCTCCAATATCAGAACCCGTTGCTAAAGTTGAGCAACCTGCTGCTAAAGATGCACCTGATCCCCCTGAAGATCCTCCAGGAGTATATTCTAAGTTCCATGGATTTCTTGTTACACCCCAAAGTTTTGAATGAGTAAATGATGTGCATGAAAATTCAGGAGTAGTTGTTCTACAATGTATTACTGCTCCAGAATCAATTATTCTTTCGACATCTACCATAGTTTTTGTAGCAATATGATTTTTTAAGATCAATGATCCATTCGTATTTGGTTGACCTTTAATATCTTCTTCATCTTTAATAGCCAGAGGTATTCCTTCTAGAGGTAGAGTATTATTATTTGTAAAAAATTTTTGCTCAGATTTTTTTGCTTTTTCAATAGCTTCTTCATAGAATGTAAAATTATGTGCGTTTATTTTAGGGTTGATTTTTTCAGCTCTTTCAATGATTGCTTTTATGAGTTCAACTGGGGATAAAGTTTTATCCTTAAATTTTTTAAGCGCTTCTGTAGCAGATATATAATGTAAACCCATAAATAATACTTTAATTTAAATAAATAGACATTCAATTAAATTTTTCATATAAATTTTAAATGAGTTTAAAATATAATAAAGTTTCTTTAGCTACTATTGATGAATTTAATTCATTTTGTGAAAAAAATCCTAATACAAAATATATTGATGCAATTTTAACCGATGTATCAGGTATTATAAGGGGAAAAAGATTGCCACTAAAAGATGCAGAAAAACTATTCAAAGCAGGTATTCAATTTTGTTACTCAACATTTTTGTTAGACCCTACTGGTTATTGCCCTGATGCTGCTGGTAGAGGATTTACTGATGGAGATCCTGATGCTACCTATTTTCCAGTATCAGGAACTTTAAAAAAAATGCCTTGGCATCAAGATAATTTAGGTCAGGTTTTAATTACAATACAAGATGAGTCAAGATACAGTTCCATTATTGATCCGAGAAATGTATTAGCCAAAGTTTTAGAAAGATTTGATGAATTAAAGTTATCTTTTAAAGTAGCATTTGAATTAGAATTTTATCTTTTCAAAAAAAGAAATAATATTTCTGAGAAACCACAGGCAGCTATTTCTAATGAAACAAAAAAACAAAGTGAAGGAACTCAGGTTTATGGAATGAGAGAGTTAGATGAATTTTATAATTTTTTAGAAGATGTAAATCAATATTGTAAAATTCAAAATATTCCTGCTTCAACTGCTTCTTCAGAGTTTGCGCCTGGTCAGTTTGAAATAAACTTAAATCATACTAGTGAAGTGCTTAAAGCTGCTGATGATTCTTCTTTATTAAGACGAGTGATAAAAGAAACAGCAATAAAACATGACTATGAAGCAAGTTTTATTTCTAAACCATTTATTGACCAAACAGGCAGTGGTATGCATGTCCATATCAGCTTATTTGATGAACAAAATAAAAATATATTTGCAAGCTCTAAAGAAGAGGGAAGTCAACAATTGCATTATGCTGTAGGTGGATTGCAGAGAACTATGTATGATTTTTTTTTAATTTTTGCATCAAACGTTAATGCGTATAGGCGGTTTGAACCTGATCAATTTGTTCCAGTTAATAATACATGGGGTCCTAACAATAGATCTGTAGCTTTTCGAATACCTAGAAGTGAATCAAATTCAAAAAGAATTGAACACAGGGTTGCAGGAGCTGAAGCAAACGCCTATTTAGTTCTGGCTGCTATTTTATCTGGTATACATTATGGTATTAGTAATAAAATATCCCCTTCAGAATATAGAATTGATAATGCCTGCGCTGATCTTGATCCAAGTATGCCAAAATCAATTGAAAAAGCTATAAAACTATTTGAAAAATCAGAATTATGTAATAATTATTTTTCTAGTGAATATGTAACTATGTTTACTGACTTAAAAAGAAAAGAGATTGATTCATTTAATTCTGAAATTTCAGATATTGAATACAAATGGTATCTTAATCTTTAATTTCACCTTCAAGAGTTAATATTTCTTTATACAAATCAGTTCTTCTATCTCTAAATAATCCCCAATTTCTTCTAAATAGATGGTCTTCTTCTGTATTAATTTCAGATACAATTACCTCCTCTTTATCTTTTGAAGCTTCTGCAACTATTTTTCCTGATCTGTCACATATAAATGATTTTCCATAAAAACCATTAACTTGATCTTTGACTGATTCTGATCCTATTCTATTAGAAGCAACAACAGGTATTATATTTGCTGCTGCATGACCTTGCATCACTCTTTGCCAAGCGCCTGAACTATCGTAATCACTCATAATTTCATCTCCAATTGCAGTAGGATAAAATAAAATTTCCGCACCTTTTAATGCCATTATTCTTGCTGCTTCTGGAAACCATTGATCCCAACATATACCAATACCAATTTTTCCAAATTTTGTATTCCAAACTTTAAATCCAGTATTACCAGGGTTGAAATAGTATTTCTCTAAATAACCTGGTCCATCAGGTATGTGTGATTTTCTATATTTCCCCATGATATCTCCATTAGCATCTATTACTGCAATTGAGTTAAAATAGGCATTATTTTCTTTTTCAAAAAAACTAATTGGTAAAACCACATTTAATTTTCTAGCGATTTCACTCATCTCATTTAAAATTTTATTATTTTCAAATGTCTGAGCAATTTTGAATATTTTTTCATCATATTCTATACAAAAATAAGGACTTTGAAATAATTCTTGGAGCAATATTATGTTGGCACCTTTTTTTGCAGCTTTGTCAATTAAATCTTTAGCTTTTGAAATATTATCTTCAATCTTCCAAGTACAAGACATTTGAGTTGCTGCAACTTTAATTTTCATCTTTAATTCTTTTCTTACTTTCTAGATAGTTATATAATTTAATTATTCTTTCACTTGCACCTTTTTCATATAATGCTGGAATTAAAGAATGTATACATGCCATTATAGATGCTTTTAAAAGACTAAATGATATTTTTATTGCAACAGACATATGTTGAAAATAAGTTTCATTTGCTTCATCACAATGGTTTTTTGATTTGGAAAATATATTCATATTTCTACACTCATAGGTTGCTGTTGGGTAATACAGTGCACATTTCCTCCCCCTAATGAAATATCTACCCCATTAATAGCAATAATCTTTCTATTAGGAAAGGCCGATTGTATAATAGTTTGAGCATTAGAATCTGCTTTTTCATCATCAAATTTTGGCATTACAATTCCATTGTTTGCAATATAAAAATTAATATATGAACTAGGCTCATTATCATTTGGTATCAATCTTTTATATGACATTTCTAATTCAATAACTTCTAGATGTCTTCCTTTACTATCTTTCGAAGTTTTTAAAATTTCTAAGTTCTCATTTATTTTTTCATAAAAAGTATCTTGTTTATCATTACATGTTAAAGCAATCACTGTACCAGGCTTCACAAAACATGCCACATTATCTACATGACCATCTGTACCTTCATCAGTACCATTTTTTAGCCAAATAATTTTATTTACATTTAAATATTCTTTTAAATTATATTCAATTTCTTGTTTTGATAATTTTGGATTTCTATTTTTATTTAGTAAACACTGTTCAGTAGTTAATAATGTACCTTCACCATCTACATGGATTGAGCCACCTTCAAGTACCATATTATTTTTAAAATATTGAGCATTGGAACTTTCTATCATGAATTTAGCAATTTTATTATCAGAGTCATGAGGTTTAAACTTTCCCCAACCATTAAATTCCCAATCTATCCCTCCAAGTTTTTTTTTATTATTTAATAAAAAAATAGCTCCACTATCTCTTGCCCAACAATCATCAATTTTTAATTTAATAATTTCAATTTCAGAATTTAGTAAATTTTTAGCTTTTGACATTTCATGAGGATGAACCATCATTTTAACTTTTTCAAATTTAGAAATAGAATTCGCTACATTAGCCCATGCTAATCTTCCATTATCAAAATCAAAATGAGACCATGAAGGAACAGCGCCGTATCCATCATGATTAGGGTTATTATAAGGCCACTGCATCCAACAACATTTATGTGGAAACCATTCAGCTGGCATATAAAAATTATTTTCTCTTGGTGTTATCATTTAGTTATCTAAAATTTTACAACTAGTACATTTTCTAAAAGAGAAATCACCTTTTTTCCCCTTTTTATTTGAATCATCACTGCAACTTACTAAAATAGATAACAAAAAAAATAAAATAATTAAATATTTGAATTTTATCATTTTTTTATTTTGGCACTTGTTGTGTTATGCATCCTGGCCCACCACCACCTATAGCTTGATAAAATGCTGGTACAGGAATTATATCTCTTTTTGGGTATATATCTTGAATAATTTTGTATGCCTTATGGTCTAATTTATTGTCTACCTCAGAAATCAATACCACACCATTAGCTACATAGTAATTAGTGTAAGGCGAAACATAAATAGAATTATTATATTTTTTAGTAAAATATGGAAGATAAGGCATTTCAATAATCTCTAATTTATTTCCAAAAGCATCTGTTTCATTTTTTATAATATTATAATTTTCTTTAAGTAATTCATAGTTAGGGTTTCCTTTATCATAAACAGTTTGTAAAAGAATTTTTCCAGGACTTAAATATTCAGCAACACAATCTACGTGACCATCTGTACTTTTGTCTTCTACAAGGCCTTTTTTTAACCATATTATTTTTTTAATTCCTAATAATTTATCAACCTCAATTTCTATATCTTTTTTTGAAAAATCTAAATTTCTATTTTTATTTAATAACATTTGTTCAGTAGTAACCATTGTGCCTTTTCCATCAAAAGTAACACCCCCACCCTCAAGTATTAAACTAGAGATATATCTTTTAATATTTAATTTTTTAAGAATTAATCGAGGCATATCTTTTACTAAAGTACATGGCTTATATTTACCTCCCCAACCGTTAAAATTAAAATGTACTGCTTCAATTTTTTCCTCATTTTTAATAAAAATAGGACCATTATCTCTTATCCATGACCAATCTGTAGGTATTGACCACACAGTTGTAAATTTTTCACAAAGTTTTTTAGCTTTAGAGTATGTAGATGGGTCAGATATTATATTTACTCTTTCATACTTAGAAAGTTTTTTTGCAAAAAAAATTATTTCATTTTCAAAATGATTTATTTCTAAATCAGTAAAACATGGCCAAGTTATAAGGGTGCAGTCATGATTTTCAAATCTTCCAGGAACTCTCATAAGTTATTTATCTATTAAAGAATAATACCATAATGCTAATTTTAAATATAATAATCTCAATTTAGGAAAAGGAAATTTAATAGGTAATCCCTGATATAATTTTGATATATTAAGTTTTTTACTATTAGATACTATTAGCTTTGCTAATTCATTTCCTGACCATGGGGCAGTGTTGACACCATTAGCTTGATAGCCAAAGCTATAATATATTTCATCTTCTAATTTACCTATTGAAGGACTATATTTTGTTGTAACAGCCACAAGTCCCCTCCAATGAAAATCGATTTCAACATTATTCCAATTAGGAAACACTTTTTTCATTTGCTCTTCCATTTTTTTTGATTTTTTAATTGAAGATTCTTCACTACCTATTAAGTCACCTCTGGCACCAAATAAAAAACGATTATCTTTTAATAATCTATAATAAAAAAGTAGATTTCGAATATTTAAAACTGGATTCCGTGTTACGTAATTATGAGATTTTAATTCATCGTTTGTTAATGGCCTTGTAACAATTATATTTGAAATAACCGGAAGTATCATATTATTTAATTGTGGGAATAGATCATCATTATAAAAACCATTCGTAGCCATAACAACTTTATTAGCATTTATAGTAAAACCATTTGCAATAATGTTATATTTGTTTTGTTTTTTTTCAATTTTTATAACCTTACTTTTTTCATATATTTGAACCCCATGTTTTTTTGCTTCTTTTGTAATTCCAAGTAAAAATTTTAAAGGATTAATAGCAAAACCAGGCTTGTAAGAAAAGGCACCATATTGCTCTTCTCCTGCATGTCCTATTTCATTAAATTCTTCCTTTGTAAAAACCTGCGTTTCAATTCCGAATTCTTTTTTATATACAATAGCCTCTTCTTTAATCGAATTAAAATAACTAGGATGTGGAGCAACTTCAAAGTTACATTCTCCAGTTAAATCACAATCTATTTTGTATTGTTCAATTAATTCTTTAGTAAAATTTGAACCTTCAATTGTATTTTTGAAAAATTGTTTTGTTTCTTGTATTCCATATCTTTTAATTATTTTATTTACGGACATTTTAGCTGGAGGAATACAACAAAAACCAGCATTTCTAGCAGATGAACCCCAACCCATATGTCCTGCCTCTAATAAAACAACGTCTTCATTATAATTTTTAGCTAAAGATAAAGCACAAGAAACACCAGTATAGCCACCACCTACAATCACAATATTGGCCTTAATATTCTTTTCTAAAATCTTATATTTGTTGTTTGTATCAAATGTAGTCTCCCAATAACTTTTTATTGGTTCATTAAAATTATATATGTCTTTATGGTACAAATTTGACATATCTATTTATAAATTTCATTGAATGCTTATTCAATCAATATTATATATATTTTGGATGAAAAAAACTAAATTAAAAAACCTTATCAATCAGCAAAAAATTAACCATACCTTGGATCAGGAATTTTATACAAATGACGACATTTTTGATATTGACCTCAAAAATATTTTTTATAAACAATGGGTTTTTGTGGGCCATATTTCGAGAATTCCAAATTATGGAGATTATTTTTTATTTAATATCGGTAAAGAGTCAATAATTATAATTAGAAATAAAGATAAAAATATTTATGCTTATTATAATGTTTGTAGACACAGAGGTTCTCAGATTTGTTTGGAAGAACAAGGTAATAAAAAATTATTAGTTTGCCCTTATCATGCTTGGAGTTATAATTTAGATGGTTCAATCCAATCTGCACGTATGATGAGTGATAATTTTAATAAAGATGATTGGAAATTAAATAAATGCAATGTAAAAATCTTTGAGGGATTAATATTTATAAATTTATCTGAAAACCCTTATTCTTTTGATGAATTCATAGAACCTACAAAAAAGTTTATTCAATTTCATGGTTTATCTGATGCAAAAATTGCTTACAGAAAAACATATCCAACTGAAGGTAATTGGAAACTTACTCTAGATAATTTTCATGAGTGTTATCACTGTCAGCCTTCTCACCCAGAATACTGCTCAGTGCATGATCCCGACTATATTATTGCTTATGGGGCAGGAAATAATACGGGCCCATCTTCAGAAAAATTTATCAAAATGTTAGATGAATGGAATAATAAAGTTAAAAAAATGGGACATATAACAGGGGAATATTCCGAACCAAAATTTAATAATTATTCAAGAAGTGCGGAAAGAACTCCATTAAAAGAAGGGAAATTTACTGAAACTAAATCAGGTAAACCGGCTTCAAAACTTATGGGTAAATTTAAAGAATATGATAGAGGATATACTTCTGTTGGAACATCTCCTTTTAATAGCCTCTTGATGTGTAATGATTTTGCTACACTTTTTACATTTATACCAAAATCAACATTACATACTGAGGTAGAGTTGATGTGGCTGGTTCACAAAGATGCGGAAGAAGGAAAAGATTATAATGTTGAAGAAATGATCTGGATGTGGGATGTAACTACCATAGCAGATAAAAGAATTATAGAAGATAATCAAAAAGGCGTTCTATCTAATAAATATAAGCCAGGACCATTATCGGAGATGGAAAAAGGTCTAGAAAAATTTAAAAATTGGTATCTAAAGCAATTAGAATTAACTTAAACATTCAATAATAAAAATTCTCTTTCCCATGAACTGATAACTTTTAGATAAGCCTGGTTTTCAACCTTTCGTATTGCTGCTATTGTTCTGACAAATTTTTGATTGAATACCTCATTGATTTGGTCATCTTTTTCAAATAAGGAAATAGCTTGCTCCATATTTTTAGGTAAAGTACTTTTTTTCTGACCAAAAACACTTTTTTTAGTTTCAGGCGAGGGTTTAATTTTATTTTTGATTCCTAAATATCCTGCAGCTAAATTTGCTGCGATAACTAAGTAAGGATTAGTATCTGAACCAGAAATACGATTTTCTACTCTCATACTATGTTCTTCATTTGATGGTATTCTAAATCCACAGGACCTATTACCAATACCCCAATAAGTATTTCTTGGAGCATCCCATGTAGCAAATAATCTTCTATACGAATTAATATTTGGAGCATGAATTGGCATTAACTTGGGCGTATACTCCTGCAAACCTCCAATATAGTACTTCATCATATTAGATATGGTATTTTTATCACTGAAAAAAATATTCTTATTTGTATTTTTTTTAATTAGTGATTGATGAAGATGCAAAGAACTTCCAGGTTGGTTTTGCATAGGTTTTGCCATAAATGTTGCATATAATTTATGTTTCATTGCTGCTTGTCTTAAGGTTCTTTTAAAAAGAAATACTTGATCAGCTAACTCTAAGGGATCACCATGTTGAAAATTAATTTCCATTTGAGCTGATCCACTTTCATGATTAATCGTATCAATCTCAATATTTTGTATCTCACAGAAATTATAAACATCCTCAAAAAGAGGATCAAATTCATTTACTGCGTCTATTCCAAATGATTGTTTTCCTGTTTCTTCTCTACCTGATTGTCCTATTGGAACTTCTAAGGGGTAATCGGGATCTTGATTAGGTTTTACCAAATAAAACTCTACTTCAGGAGAGACAATAGGTTTCAGACCTATTTCATCAAACATTTTTAAAATTTTTTTTAAAACAGTTCTACTTGAATTAATTACTGAAGTTCCGTTTAAATTTACTGCATCACATATTACTTGTGCTGTTGGATCTTCATACCAAGGAATAGGTCTAATGGTTTTGTAATCTGGTCTTAAAATTACATCAATATCAGTCGGATTGTAAACATCTATTGGTAATTCATCATCTTCAGTTGCATAGCCTCCTGATATTGTTTGAATAAATACTGATTGAGGGAGTCTATGACTGTCATTATCTAAACCCTGTATAAACTTTTTTGTTGGAAGTATTTTTCCCCTTGCGATTCCGCCTAAATCTGGAACTAAGCATTCCACTTCAGTAATTGAATTATCACTTAACCACTTTTCAAAATTTTCTTTCATATTAGTTTGAATTATAAATAAAAATCTAATTCTTGTTTACTATAAGAATTTAGATATTAATGTTTGCATATTTTTTTATGACCTTTAGCAAAAAATCAACATATGAACAACACGATAATGAAAAAGGTAGCTATTATAAAAACTCTATTAAACCTTTGAATTCCAAAGATTTTTTAAATGAAGATATTAGTGTCGATATTTGTATAATTGGTGGAGGTTTAACTGGGGTTTCTTCTGCATTACATCTTAAAAATAGAGGATATACAATAGCTTTATGCGAGGCAAGGCAAATTGGATTGGGTGCTTCAGGTAGAAACGGTGGTCAGTTAGGTATAGGAATGCGAAAAGATCAAATTTATCTTGAAAAGAAATTTGGCAAAATAATGGCTAAAGATTTTTGGAATTTGGGCATGGAAGCTGTTGAGGAAACTTTATCTTTAATTGAACGTTATAAAATAGATTGTTCATTAATAAATGGTGTTTTATCAGCCGGATGTTTTAATAATGATATTAAGGAATTTGAATTTGAAACAAATCATATGATTAAAAATTACAATTTTAGAGGTTATAAGATTTTTGATAATACACAAATAAAAAATGAAATAAATTCAGAAATTTATAAATCAGGTTTATTAAATTTAAATAGTTATCATATTAATCCATTAAAGTTATTAATTCCACTTGGAAAAGAGTTATTAAAAAATAAAATTAGAATATTTGAAAACACACCTGTTCTAAAAATCGAAGATAAACAAAATACAATCTTACTGCATTGTAATAGTTTTAAAATCAATGCAAAGAAAGTTATTGTAGCATGTAATGGTTATTTGGATAAATTAATTGGTAATAAAAGTAATATTTTTATGCCAATTAATAATTACATTGTTGCTACTGAGCCAATTGGAGAAGAAAATGCAAAAAAAATTATAAAAAATAATTACGCTGTTAGTGATACAAGATTTATAATTGATTATTATAGATTTTCAGAAGATTGGAGAATGATTTTTGGTGGTGGAGAAACATATTCTTCTTATTTTTTAAAAGACTCTAAAAATTTTGTTCTTAATAGAATGTACAAAGTTTTTCCTCAATTAAAGAAATATAAAATTGATTATTCTTGGGGTGGCACATTAGCAATTACTATAAACAGATTACCAAGTTTTGGTTCTATTATGAATAATAAATTACTATATGCCTTTGGATATTCTGGTCATGGACTGGCACTCAGTGTTTTATCAGGAAAATTAATTGCAGATAAAATTCATGGAGATGGAGAAAAATTTAATTTTTTTAAAAATATTAAACATTTTTCTATTCCTGGAGGAAATTTACTTAGAAGGCCAATTTATTCTAGTGCTATAGTGTATTATAAATTTAGAGATATTATTAATTCTTTTTAAATGATGCCCTTTTTAGTCTATCATTTATAGTTTTACCTAAACCTTTTGATGGAATTTTAGCAACAGCAATACCTTTGGATTTAACTTTATCTAATAAATTCAAAAAATGAAAAAAATTTTTACTAGCCTCAATTAAATCTCCTTTTTTGCTTAAATTTAAATTATATATTTTAGAAAATAAATTATTCTTACCAAAATTTAAAAGAGTTTCATTACTTTTGACTTTCTTTACATTTATTCTAATTGGTAAATTAGGTGCATAATGTTTTTTTTGATTGCCAGGAGATAATTTGCTATTAATTTTTTTTTTTATTTTTATATTTTTAAATGCTTTTTTAATTTCTTCTTCTGTTATGCTACCAGGTCTTAAAATATAAATTATTTTATTTTTAATTTGAACTACTGTTGACTCCAATCCTAATTTAGATTTACCTTTTATTACAAATATTTTTTTTTTTAATTTAGTATCAATATCTGAATAGCGTGTAACAGATGCTTTTGTTGATAAATTAGCACTTGGGGCCGCTATTGGAAAATCTATATTTTTAAGTAATTTATGAGCTATTTTATTTTTAGGTATTCTACATCCTACAAAAGATTTTTTATTTGATACTATCGATGAAATTTTACTATCTTGTTTTTTTTCTAAAATCAAAGTTAGCGGCCCTGGCCAGTATAATTTAGCAAATTTTAATTCTATTTCATTAATATCAAAATTTTTCTTTATTTGAGTTATATTTTTAAAATGACATATTAAGGGATTATTTTTAGGCCTTTTTTTTAATTTATATATTTTATTAATTGCTGAAGAATTTGTCGCATCTCCACCTAAACCAAATACAGTTTCTGTAGGAAATATTATAACTTTGCCATTTTTCAGTAATTTTATACTAGTTTTTAAATCAGAATTATGCATTTTTATTTAATATTTCTTTAATATAGCGTTAAAATTGTTAATATCATTTTATAAAACTTATCAAATAATAATATGGGAAAAGTAATAGCATTTTCAAACCAAAAAGGAGGTTCTGGTAAAACTACATTATCTACAAATATTGCAGTTTTGTGGAGTAACAGTGGCTACAAAGTTGCTGTTATCGATGCCGATGCTCAAAAAAGTCTGACATATTGGCTAGAAGAAAGGAAAAAATATTATGGTGATGATGATATTGGCATAGATTCATATAATTTTGATACAAGAAATTTGATTGAAGAAATAAAACAAATAAAAAGAAAGTATGATTTTATAATTATTGATAGTCCTCCTTCTATAACTTTTGATACAATGCAAATAATAAAAGCATCAAATAGAGTTTTCGTTCCAGTTCAGCCCAGTCCATTAGATCTTATGGCTACGATTCCATTTTTAAATCTTGCAAAACAAGAAAACAAAAGTCCAATGATTTTTTTGAATAGAGTAATGCCTAGAGCAAAATTAACTGATGCGATGATACTTAGATTACGTTATACAGGAGCAAAAATAGCAAGATCTCGAATATCAAGTAAAGTAATTTTTGCTGAAACATTTTCAGTAGGGCGAGGCGTAATAGATATTAGTGTAACTTCAGATGCAGCAAAAGAGATTATAAATGCTGGTAATGAAATATTAAGAAATTTATAAGATTAAATGCCACAAATTTCTACGGTTATATTAGCTGCAGGGAATAGCACAAGATTTAAGGGAAATGAATCTAAACTAACTGAAAAGTTAGCTGGACTCCCCATTATTATACATATTTATAAAGTTGCTCTTAAAATTTCTGGAAAAAATGTAATTATTGTTTGTAATCAAAATAATATAACTGATTTAAAAAAAATATTACCTAATTGCATATTTATAATTCAAAAAAAACAATTAGGAACTGCAGATGCTATTTTATCAGCAAAAAAATATTTAAACAAAAAAAGCTTTTTAGTACTTTTTGGCGATACCCCATTAATTGGTTTAAAAAGCATTAATAAATTAATCAATAGTTTAAAAAATAAAAATTCATTTGGAGCCATTATAGGTTTTAAAGCAAGTGATCCAAAAGGCTATGGTAGATTAAAAATAAAAAATAATAAAGTAATAAAAATTATTGAAGAAATTAATACGAGCAATAATGAAAAAAAAATAAGTATTTGTAATTCTGGAATTATGTTTATTAAATCCAAAATATTTTTTGAAAATTTAAATAAAATTAAAACAAATAAAATTAAAAAAGAAAGATATCTTCCAGATATTATTGAAATATTTTACAAACAAAATAAGTCATTTAATTTTATACTTTGTCCAGAAAATGAAATGCTTGGTGTAAATACTATAGAGGATTTTTTAAAAGTTGATGAAGTTTATCAAAATAAATTAATTCATAAGTTATTAAAGAATGGAGTTTTAATTGACAACCCTAAATCTTGTAGATTTAGTTATGATACAAAAATTCAAAGTGGTGTTAAAATAGAATCAAATGTCAATATTTTAGAAGGTGTTAATATTTTAAGTGGAACAAAAATTAAAAGTTCCTCTTATTTAGAAGGAGTAACAATTAAAGAAAATTGTTCTATAGGCCCATCAGCAAGAATAAGACCAAAATCAATAATCTCCTCTAATGTTAAAATAGGAAATTATGTAGAAATTAAAAATTCTAAAATTGGTAATTATACTTCTATTTCGCATCTAAGCTATATTGGAGATAGCGATGTTGGAAAAAAAGTAACTATTGGGGCAGGGACTATTACTTGCAATTACGATGGTATTAAAAAAAACAAAACAATTATAAAAGATGGTGCTTTTATAGGTTCAAATACATCATTGATTGCACCTGTAATTATTAATAAAAATGTTAAAATTGGTGCAGGTAGTGTTATAGATCGAGATATTCCAGCAGGAAATTTGGCTCTAGAGAGATCAAAATTGAAGATTATTAAGAAAAAATAATAATTTTAATATTTTCTTGTTTCATGATTCTAATAAGTTTATTAGGCCCAATATTATGACAAATGAATGGTCACCTAAGTCATGGAGGGCAAAAAAAGCTAAACACATTCCTTTTTATGAAGATGAAAAGGAGTTAAGCAATGTATTGGCTAAAATCGAAAAATTTCCTCCTTTAGTTTTTGCAGGTGAAGCAAGAATGCTTCAAAACAAACTTGCTGAAGTTTCTGAAGGGAAGGCTTTTCTTTTACAAGGCGGGGATTGCGCAGAAAGTTTTTCTGATTTTCATCCTGATAATATAAGAGATACTTTTAAAGTAATTCTTCAAATGGCTGTTGTTTTGACGTTTGGAGCTTCATGCCCTGTTGTTAAAGTAGGCAGGATCGCAGGACAATTTGCAAAACCAAGATCTCAAGACACTGAAACAATCAATAAAATAGAGTTAGAATCTTATAAGGGAGATATAATTAATGGTTTAGATTTTAATGAAAAATCCCGTAAACCTGATCCAAATAGATTGATTCAGGCTTATAATCAATCAGCTTCTACCCTTAATTTACTAAGAGCTTTTTCTCAGGGTGGTTTTGCTAATTTACATAAGATTCATCAATGGAATCTTAGCTTTGTTGAAGGAGAAAATGCTGAAAAGTTTAAACAAATATCTGACAGGATTGATGAGTGTTTAGCTTTTATGAATGCATGTGGAATTAATGATCAAAATGTAAGTCAATTGTATGAAACAGATTTTTTTACAAGTCATGAAGCACTTTTGTTACCATATGAAGAAGCAATGACAAGAATAGATAGTACTAATGGTAAATGGTATGATGTTTCTGCTCATATGCTATGGGTTGGTGATAGAACTAGGCAATTTGATGGTGCTCATATTGAATTTGTTAGAGGCATAGGAAATCCAATTGGCATTAAAGTTGGACCTTCTTCAAGTATTGATGATTTATTGAAAATCATTCAATTAATTAACCCTGAAAATATCCCAGGAAGAATAACTTTAATTTGTAGAATGGGTTCTGACAAAATAATGCAAAAACTTCCTAAAATTGTAGATAATGTTCATAAAGAAGGTAGAAGTGTAGTTTGGACATGTGATCCAATGCATGGCAATACTATTAAATCAAATTCTGGATACAAAACAAGACCTCTAAATAATATAATTTCTGAAATACAACAATTTTTTCAAATCCATAGATCTATAGGTACTCATCCAGGAGGAGTTCATGTAGAAATGACTGGTATGGATGTAACTGAATGTATGGGTGGTCTTCAAAAAATTACAGATGAAGATTTAAAAAATAGATACCATACTTATTGTGATCCAAGACTTAATGCTTCACAATCATTAGAATTAGCTTTTTTATTAGCTGAATTTTTGAAAGATGATAAGTTTAGTTCACAAATCTCTTTAAATCTTTAATATCAAAACTATATTCAAATTATGGATGTAAAATTTATGATTCAATTTATATCTAATTGGATTAAGGAATATGCAAATCTTAATTCGCCAAATTTATTTCAGTTAGTTGTAGGAGTATCAGGTGGAATAGACTCTGCTGTTACAAGTACATTATGTGCTAAAACAGGAATTCTAACACATGTAGTTTCAATGCCTATCAAACAAAATCCAAAACAACATGATTTAAGCCTCAAGCACATTAAATGGCTAAAAAATAAATATCAAAATGTTAATAGTCATATTATTGAGCTAGATGATGTTTTCAAGAATTTTAATTTAGTAATGAAAAATTATAAATCAGACTTAGCTTTTGCAAATTCTAGATCTAGATTAAGGATGGTAACACTTTACCAAATAGCACAGTTTAATAATGGAATTGTTGTTGGCACAGGAAACAAAGTAGAAGATTTTGGAATTGGATTTTATACTAAATATGGAGATGGTGGTGTAGATATTTCACCAATAGCGGATTGTACTAAATCACAAGTTTGGGAAATGGGAAAAGAATTAGGAATTGATAATTCTATTATTGAAGCCAAACCAACTGATGGCTTATGGGATGACTCAAGAAATGATGAAGATCAAATAGGATTAACATATAAACAAATAGAAGAAGCTATGGATAATAATAAAAGCCAGCATTATAAAAAATACGAGACAATTAGAGCTCCAAATTTGCATAAAATGAAACCTATTCCTATTTGTATTTTACCAAAAAAATTATGATACGTTTAAGATTTGCTCCGAGTCCAACAGGTTTTTTACATGTTGGAAATGTGCGATCAGCAATTTTAAATTGGATTTACGCTAAAAAAAATAATGGTGAATTTATTTTGAGAATTGATGATACTGATTCTTTAAGAAGTAAAAAAGATTATGAAAATGCTATTAAGGATAATCTAAAATGGCTTGGTTTAGATTGGCATAAAACCTTCAATCAATCTTCAAGAAACGAACTTTACGAAAAAAATATATCAAAGCTTAAAGAAATAAATAAGCTATATCCATGTTTTGAAACTCAAGAAGAATTAGCATTAAAGAAAAAAGCATTATTGTCATCAGGAAAACCCCCTATATATGATAGGTCTTCATTAAGCTTAACAAACAAAGAAATAGAACAATTTTTAAATGAAGGAAAAAGGCCTCATTGGAGATTTAAATTAGAACCTGAATTAATTTCTTGGAATGATTCAATAAAAGGAAAAGTTAGTTTTGATAGTAAATTATTAAGTGATCCAATTTTAATTAGAGAAGATGGGAGTTTATTATATCATTTACCTTCAGTAATTGATGATATTAATGAAGAAATTACACATATAATTAGGGGAGAGGATCATATTAGTAATACTGCCTTTCATATTCAAATTTTTAAATCACTAAATTCTTCAGTTCCTAATTTTGCACATCATCCTTTTTTAACTGATGAAGATGGAAAAAGTTTTGGTAAAAGATTAGGCAGTCTTTCAATTGAAAATATTAAAGAACAGGGATTTGAAAATATAGCTTTATTAAATTATTTGCTCAATATAGGCTCAAGCAATGACATTGTTGCAGAAAAAAATATTCAATCCTTAATTGATAATTTTAATTTAAATACTATTTCAGCATCAAATCCAAAATTTTCAATTGAGATTTTGAAATCCCTTAATAAGTCACTCTTACAATCATATAATACAGATGATATTTCAGATAGAATTAATTTAATAAACAAAAAATTATCAAATGATAAACTTTGGCAATTTGTAAAAAATAATATTAATTTTTTTTCAGAAATTAAACAGTGGATAGAAATTATTGAATCTGAAAAAATTACAATTCCAACAAATATAGATAATGATTTTTTAGAAAAATCAATAAATCATCTACCTGATGAACCTTTTAATGAAAATACATGGGAAATTTGGACAAAGAAAATTAAAGAAGAAACTGGTTATTCAGGAAAGGATTTGTTTATGTCTCTACGTTTTATTCTTACCGGTATGCATAAAGGCCCAGAATTAAAGTATTTATTGCCTTTATTAAATAAGAACATAATTTTAAAAAAATTTGGAAAATTATAGAAAAAATCTTTTAATACTCTATTACCCTCGTCATAATTACTTAAACACAAAATGGATGATAAAATATACTTATTTGATACCACTCTAAGAGATGGACAACAAACTACAGGAGTCAATTTTTCTGTTAGTGATAAAATGATATTATCCCAACATTTAGATGATATTGGAATAGATTATGTTGAAGGTGGCTGGCCAGGAGCTAATCCAACGGATAATGATTTTTTTTCTAGAAAGCTAAATTTTAATAATAGTAAATTTACTGCTTTTGGCATGACAAGAAAACCTGGAAGAAGTGCTTCTAATGATCCTGGATTAAACGCATTATTAAATACGCAAGCTTCCACAGTTTGTATTGTTGGAAAGTCATCTATTTTTCAAGTTGAAAAAGCTTTAGGTATTTCTAAAGAAGAAAATTTACAAATGATTAGTGATAGTGTTGGACATATAGTTAAGGAAAAAAAAGAAGCAATATTCGATGCGGAACATTTTTTTGATGGTTTTAAAGATAATAGTGAATACGCATTAGAGTGTGTAAATTCAGCATATAAGGCCGGTGCTAGATGGGTTGTTTTATGTGATACCAATGGTGGAACTCTGCCAAATGAAATATATGAAATTACAAAACACGTATTAAAAACAATTCCAGGTTCAAACCTAGGAATTCATGCTCATAATGATACTGATAATGCTGTAGCAAATGCTTTAGCAGCCGTTCAGGCTGGAGTAAGGCAAATACAGGGTACAATCAATGGACTTGGAGAAAGGTGCGGTAATACTAATTTAATATCTTTAATACCAACTCTAGTTTTAAAAACTAATTATAAAACTAATGTTTCTCAAGAAAAATTAAAATCATTATCAAAACTTTCAAAATTATTAGATGGATTATTGAATATTCAAAATATAAAAAATGCTCCTTATGTTGGAGAAAATGCATTTTCTCATAAAGGGGGTTTGCATGCTGCAGCTGTAGAAAAAAATCCATCAACTTATGAACACATTAATCCTGAATTAGTTGGAAATAATAGGAATGTAATAATTTCTGACCAGGCAGGTAAGTCAAATTTAATCAATCAATTAAATAAAATGACAATTAAAATTCAAGAGTCAGATGTCAATCAAATACTTGATCAAATTAAACAGAAAGAATCAGAAGGTTTCTCTTATGATACTGCTCTAGCAAGTTTTGAAATATTAGTTAGGAAACACCTTGGACAAATTAATGATTTTTATAAATTAAATAGATTTAGAATAACTGATGAAAGAAGATGGAACGCTAAAGGTGAGCTTGTAACAGAGTCAGAAGCTACCGTTCATTTAGAAGTAATGGGTAAAGAAAAAATGACAGTTGGCATTGGTAATGGACCAGTTAATGCAATTGATAGTGCTTTGCGTAAGGCTTTGATTTCTTTCTACCCAACTTTAGAAGATTTAAAACTTACTGATTATAAAGTAATGATACTTTCTTCTGATAAAGGAACTGGTGCTATAACTAGAGTTTTTATTGAATCAACAGATTCATCAAATAAGCACTGGACAACTATAGGGGTTTCACCCAATATTATTGATGCATCCTATAATGCTATATATGATAGTATTACTTATAAACTTTTTAATGATTTAAAATAAATTGGAATTAAAAAAAATTGGTATTGTATTAGTTAGACCTCAATTACCTGAAAATATAGGTATGGTCGCAAGAGTAATGCAAAATTTTGGTTTAAAAAATCTAATTTTAGTTTCACCAAAAAAAAATTGGCTAAATAAAAAATCAATCAATGCTGCAAAAAAAGGAAGTAAAATAATAATTAATTCAAAGGTTTATTTTTCATTAAATGAAGCTATTGAAAATTTTAATTTTGTAATAGGAACTACTAATAGACAAAGATTTTTAGAAAAAAAAATAATTAATAATTTTTCATCATTTAATAAGCAAATAAAAATTAATCCTAAAACTGCTATATTATTTGGTCCTGAGAATTCTGGATTGTCAAATCAGGATCTAAGATTAGTAGATTTTTTATTTACTATAAATACTTCATCTGTGAATAATTCACTTAATTTATCTCATGCAGTATCTATAATTTCATCTAATTTATATGAATTTTTTAATAATAAAACAAATACCTTTTTTTTAAAAAAAAATAAAATATCGAACAAAAAAGAATTAAATTTTTTTATTGAAGATATTATTAAGAAGCTAGATAAAAAAAGGTTTTTTTATCCAGTAGCAAAAAAAGCAAGTATGATAGATAATATTTATGCTATATTTTTAAAAGCATCTTTATCTAAAAAAGAAATTAATACTTTATGGGGTATAGTGAAAAAGCTTGAAAAATAGGCTAAATTAACCAATATTAAGTTTGACAAGAAAGATTTAATCACTATAAAAACCGCAATTTATGACAAAAAGAATATCTGCTAAATATAAAATAGACCGTAGGCTTGGTTGTAACCTATGGGGCAGACCAAAAAGTCCATATAATAAAAGAACTACTAGACCTGGTCAGCATGGCGCTGATGGACAAAGAAAAAAACTTTCTGATTACGGAAATCAGCTTTTTGCTAAACAAAAATTAAAATTTTATTATGGTGATTTAACAGAAAAACAATTTAGGAGAATTTATAAAAAGGCATCTAACATTAAGGGAGATACTAGTGTAATATTAATTGAACTTCTTGAAAGAAGACTTGATGCTATAGTTTATAGAATGAAATTTGTACCTACTATTTTTGCAGCTAGACAGTTTGTTAATCATGGCCATGTTATGGTAAATGGAGTCAAAGTTAATATACCTTCATACACAGTTAAAGATGGTGATGAAATTTCTCTTAAAAATAATAGTAAAGAAATTAATATAGTGCAGGAAACTATTTCTTCCCAAGAAAGAGAGATTCCTGAATACCTTGAAGTAGATACAAAAGAATTCAAGGGAAGATTTTTAAGAGCACCTTTAATGCATGATGTGCCTTATCCAGTTCATATGGAACCAAATTTAGTTGTTGAATTTTATTCTAGGTAATTTTTTTTAATTTATCCCATATAAATATCACAACTGCAATCCAAATAATTATGAAAGATAATATTTTAGTTAAGTCAATATCTTCATTCAATATTAAAACTGATGTTAAAAAGTGAAAAGTTGGAGTTAAGAAAAATACAGATCCAGCAATCCCTAGAGGTATATATCTAACTCCTGTATTAAAAAAAAACAAAGGCATTGCTGTAAACACTCCTGTTAATATAAGCATATAGGTATCTAATTTAGTTGAATAAAAAAAATATCCATTATTATTAATCAATAAATTTAACAAATAAGGTAAAGCGAAAATTGTGATAATAAAAGTTTCAAATAACAAACCTACTTCAGCAATTATATTTATTTTTTTTCTAATTAAACCATATGCAGCCCAACTTAATCCAATGAAAATAGCAATATAAGGTACCTTACCGTAATTAAATATTAATAATAATATTGCTAATATCATTAATATTATTGAAACAAATTTAAGTTTGTTAATTTCTTCCTTTAAAAAAAAATAACCCAATATGATACTTATAATAGGTGAAATGTAATATCCTAAAGATGCATCTTGAAGTCTTTCAAGACTTATAGAAATTACAAAACCCAACCAATTAAATGCCA
>CEUZ01292215.1_pt1 | contig 21262 bp, 17 predicted proteins | sample 361511 | NCBI WGS metagenome assembly CEUZ01 (sample SAMEA2622822, study PRJEB7988) | marine metagenome | biome: marine biome (ENVO:00000447); feature: surface water layer (ENVO:00002042); material: "saline water (ENVO:00002010), including plankton (ENVO:xxxxxxxx)" | depth 5 m
GTTATGTCGCTGATGGCTTGTTGCGTGAAATGCGTGGTGGTCTCAACGCCCGCGCGCGCAGCATTTTCGGCGCTCATTTGAACGGCGCCACTGTCGCGGTCACTCCCATAAAAGGCCAGGCCTGTTTGTGGGGTGCGTGTGACGCTGCGCATGGTTTGCCATGCAGATGGATCAAAGGTCGCTAAATGCTCAAAGGCGAAATGACGTGCCCTGCCGGGGTTGAGGCGTGCGGCAATTTCCGCGGCTTCGATGACAAACGTGCCAGAGCCGCACATCGGGTCATAGACGGGCTCTGTCCCGTTATAGCCGCATTGCTGCAGGAACAGCGCTGCCATATTTTCGCGCATGGGGGCTTTGTTGACTGCGGCTTTAAACCCACGCTTATGCAAAAGCGCACCTGAAGTATCAACGCTGATGGTGCAGGTATCATGGTCGATGCGCGCCATGATGGTTACGTCTGCTTCGGTGGATGGTTCGGCGCCAAGCGCGGCGCTTATCGCACGCTCAATCCGCTCTGCCGCGGCCTTGGAGTGATAGATCTTGGACTTGGAGCAGCTCACCTCAACGCGAAAAGGGACACTGGCCCTTAGGACATCTGTCCATACGACATCGCGTGCTTGCGTTTCTAAATGAGAAAGATTGGTCGCCCGAAATGAGGTGATGCGCGCCAAAATGCGTGATGCGCCGCGGACCCACAGATTGGCGCGCCATACATCTGGCCACTCGCCCTGAATAGTTACGCCGCCAGTAATCGCCTTAGCGCGTTTGAATCCTTTGCCGCGTACTTCTTCATAGAGGGCCGTTTCCAACCCCGGCGCGGTTGCAAGAAATATTTCAAAGCTCATAATCTGATATGTGTCCTATGTGTAAGGGGTATATATGAAATCGACAGAATTAGGCATCCATACAATAGAATTAGGCAAGCAATCTGTTGCCACTGCACTATATAATTAAACAATAGAGCATAGAATTAATAAATCATAGGAGAAAGACATGAAAACGATTGGATACGCAGCACACTCATCAGACGCCAATATGGTGCCATACCATTTCGAGCGCCGTGCCCTGCGCGAGAACGATGTCGCAATCGAAATCCTCTATAGTGGTATTTGTCACTCTGATTTGCATACGGTGAACGGGGACTGGGGCGATCAGCCTTATCCGTTAGTGCCAGGACACGAGATTGTCGGTCGCGTACTTGAAGTCGGATCGGCCGTGAAAGCCTATAAGGAAGGTGATAAAGTGGCCGTCGGCTGTATGGTGGATAGCTGTCAAGACTGTGATCAGTGCCATAACTCTCTAATATGACTTTAAATACAGGCACATAGCTATTATATATTTGTAAAACTGAATAAAGTCCGAACAAGATAATATATATACTTTTGCACAGGTAAGATAATATGGATGACCTGTACGGATTGTGGAGGACGGTAGGAATAAGCGCAGTAAGTTTCTAACGAGTTTTAAGGTGACGGTTTCTTTTGCAGCGCTCCGAGCAATATTTAACCGCGTCCCAGTCTTTGCGCCACTTTTTACGCCAAGTAAAGGAAAGACCGCAGACAAGGCAGGTCTTGGTCGGCAGATCAGACTTTTTCTTCATTATCTAATGCCGTCAAGAAACGCGCTGCGTCTTGTGTGATTGCGCTGCGTTTTTCATTGTTCATCTTATTAAGGGTTGCGTATGCGTGATTAAGGCGGGGATTGCCGCGCAGTTGATCTTCATGGCGCGCAAAGAAATCCCAATAAAGATAATTAAATGGGCAGGCATCAGGGCCATTTTTCTTGGTAACTTTGTAAGAACATTTTTTGCAATAATCTGACATTTTATTGATGTAATTACCGCCTGCCGCATAGGGCTTGCTGCCCAAATGGCCACCATCAGCATATAAAATCATGCCAGAAACATTCGGCATTTCGACCCATTCAAAGGCGTCGGCATAAACAACCAAAAACCATTCATTGACCTGACGCGGATCAATGCCTGCAATCAAAGCAAAATTACCTAAAACCATCAGACGCTGGATATGATGGGCATAGGCATTTTCTTGTGTTTCACGAACGCATTGCCGCAAGCAATTCATTTTCGTTTCGCCGCCCCAATAAAGCCAGGGTAGGTTGCGTGATGCGCTCAAAAAGTTTTCATCGGCGTAATCAGGCATCTTCATCCAGTAAATGCCGCGCACATATTCGCGCCAGCCGATGATCTGTCTGATAAAACCCTCGGCAGCATTAAGAGGCGCCTTGCCAGCGCGATAAGCATCTTCTGCCTTTTCGACGACTTCCAGCGGTGTAAGCAGGCCGCAATTTATATAAAAACTAAGATGTGAATGAAACATCCACGGCTCCCCATGCAGCATACAATCCTGATAATCGCCAAATGTCGGCAAGCGCTCTGTGATAAATTTATCCAGTGCATAAAGCGCCTGCTCACGTGTGACAGCAAAATAAAAAGGTTCGATATCGCCAAAATGCTCGGCAAAGCGGTCCGATACTAAATCTATGCATTCTTGCGTGATGCTGTCATGTTGTGCGGTATAGGGTGCAGGCACGCGCAGGCCATCTTTAGGCGGTTTACGATTTTCACTATCATAATTCCATTGCCCGCCCTCGGGCTTGTCATCGTTCATGAGGATGTTATACGCCTTACGCATCTCGCGGTAAAAATACTCCATGCGCAGCGCATTACGGTCTTTGGCCCAATTTTGAAAGGCATCAATGCTGCACAAAAAGCGTGTGTCTTCTAGGATTTCCACAGGTAAATTAAATGCGCTTTCCCAACCTTGAATAGCCTGAAGAACGCGATATTCACCAGGAAAGGTGACAATGATTTTATCCGGACTATACGCGGTGATTGCGCGCTGAACCTCGCCAGTAAAGGATCCTGCATTGTTTGGATCATCCAGCTTGGTATACGCAACGTTATAGCCGCGCTGCTCTAGTTCTTGCGCAAAATGGCGCATGGCTGAAAATAAAAAGGCGATCTTCTTTTTATGATGCTTTACATAGGTGCCTTCTTCCATGACCTCGCACATCAGGATAATGTCATTGTCCTTGTCGCACCCTTCTAATGAAGAGATCCCATGAGTGAGGTGATCACCAAGAATTAACCGAAGTGCGCTCATGGTTCAACCTCCTGCCCGTCCCAGGCAAGGCATTTCCCGCTATCGTTCGGGGATGCATTCTTGATAACGTGCAACAATTTTTGTGCAGCATAATCAGGTGTAAAGAGTTTGCCTTCTTGGACATTTGACTGAAAGGGATCTGACAAGTCGCTATCAACTGTTCCTGGGTGCAGGCCTAAAATAATGACCTTTTTGTGACGCCGTGCCATTTCTATCGCGGCATTTTTAAGGATCATATTCAGCGCGGCTTTTGACGCGCGGTAGGCATACCAGCCGCCCAGGCGGTTATCAGATATACTGCCAACGCGCGCCGAAAGTGCGGCAAAAACGGCGCGCTTATCCGTGCGCAAAAGTGGTAGAAAATGTTTGGCCACAAGTGCAGGTAATATGCTGTTGGCTTGAAACACTGTTTGGAATTTCTCGGCAGATAAATCACGCAGCGATTTTTCCGGCTGTAAGGCGTCCCCATTGTGCAGTAAACCCGTGGTCACCAGAACCATATCAAAGCCACGATCGCTATAAGCTTGCTGCGCGGCAGCCTTAATGCTGTCTTCGCAGTTATAGTCTATCTGATGATGTATAACATGTGTGGCCGGACGCTGTTTCTTGCTTGAAAAGCTATGAATTTCGATGTCGGCGTGAGCCGCCAAAAGCCGCTTTATAAAGGCCGTTCCTATTGCGCCAGTGCTGCCAATCACGCCGACCTTCATGACCTATGCTTTCTTTGCCATGAAACGCGAAAGCATGAAAAACAAACCATATGGCAACATGCGAATGATCTTCATGATAAAGGTAAAACGCTTGGGGAAATGAATTTCAAAATGTCGTTTCAGCAAACCATCGGCAATAGCTGATGCGGCGACTTCGGCTTCGATCATCATGGGCATTTGAAAATCATTTTTATCGGTCAGCGGCGTACGCACAAACCCTGGCGAGATAATTTTGACATCAATATTCTTGGGTGCGAGCTCTATTTTCAGGCTTTCCCCCAAATTGATAAGCGCGGCTTTTGTTGCGCAATATGGCTGCCCCGTTGGAAGACCGCGATATCCCGCAACCGAAGCGCACAAAACAAGCTGCCCTTGCTTGTGTTGTTCGAAATGCGGCTGGATGCTGTCGATCAGGTTAAAGGCACCGCCAACATTGACATTCAACATGTCATGAATAAAGGATAGAGGTTTTGCCTGCCCATCATGCGGACTGTATATTGCGGCCAAAAAGATCGCGCTATCGATGCTTTGGAAGTGCTTTAAAATATCGGCTTGGGCAGATTTTATCGATTCAGGATTGGCAACATCAAGTGGTGCGATGACATGGCCTTCACCATCTAAATGGTTCATAAGGTCTTGCAGGTTTTCTTTTCGCCGCGCAGATAAGGCCAGTTTAGCGCCGCGCGATGCCAGTTCTTTTGCAAGGGCTGCGCCGATACCGCTGCTGGCGCCGATAATCCAGATATGTTTATTGTCTAAATGTTTCATTCGTTATCATCTTGCTTTTGCATGAATAGCGTCAGCTCCCCAACGGTCAGGCCAAATTTTTTCAGATATGATCTGTTTATCAAAACACCATCATTCATTAAAAACATCCAGTCATCAAAGGTAATCCGGTATGTTTTTTCGCCGACATCCAAATCCATTGCATAAGCCCAGCGCATTGCATTGCCCGCGGTATGGCCCGTTGCCGTTCCAATGATATCACCTGCCGATCCTTCATATTGGCTGGCAGCGATTTGCTTGATGGTCCATGTGCGTTCTTGCGTTTCACCATCGTAATACACAAACTTCTCTTTCAGTGTCCCCGTATCACCTTTCCATGTGCCGATCATTTCAACATCAAAGCGGCGCGTGACTTTACCTGTATAATCTTGCACAAGCCCCCATGCCTTGATCGGGCCAGTAAAATAGCTACGCAAATCCAAAGGTGGTTGCGTTGCTTGATAATCGTTTACTTTTGGGCCACCTGCGCAGCCACTAAGAAATGTGAGCAGTCCCATGATGAGTACTCCTTTCAGTATGTTCATTGATATGTCCTTCCTTTTTAATGAGGCGCCATAACAGCGCAGCAGATAAAAACTTGATAACACAAGGCACTGCCGCATACGCGATCAGCAACGCCCTTAGCGCAGCATCACTATTGTCCTGACCAGCCTTAAAGCCTACAAAATCCAAAGCCATAAATGCCCCGCCAGCAGCAACAGCCATGGCGATTTTTGGTAAAAGGGCAAGCATGGCGTAATGTTGGCTGGCCGAAGCGCTTTTCTTTTGTGCGGTTATGCGTCCCGCAATCAAAGCCGGGGGCAGCGCCAAATCCGCGCCCAATGCAATGCCCGATAAGATGCAAACAGCACCATAAATCCAAACGTCACCAGACGACACAAGCAACGCTCCACAAAACGTGACAATCGATAACAACATGGCATAAAGCCACACGCGGTACAGATTATGTTTGCGCGCCAGCATCCCCCATGCCCCCATAAAAAGCGCACCAGATATAAAGTATAGTGATAAGAAAAGCCCTGTGAAGCTCTCGGCGTTTAGGTAATCACGAATAAAGAATAACACCAAAACCGCAGGCAGGGACGCTGATAAAAACGACAGAAAGGTCAGTGCAAAAAAGGATCGATTTTCGCCAAATAAGATAGACCATATTTGAAAAGGGGAAGGCACACTGCTTGTTTTGCTGCGCTGTTTATTGGCGCTGAAATTACGCATGAAAGCTTGAAACAAAGGCAGGGCGCAGGTCATGAATGCCGCAAACACACAGAAGAAAATAATGAAGGCCGTATGCGCAGAGATGTATGATTGTAACGTCGCAGGCAAAAGCGCCGCAACCAGCAATCCACCCAGACCGATGCCTTCGCGCCAAGACGATATGCGCGCGCGCTGTTTATCGTTATCCTTCCAAAGCCCGCCCATCATATTAACCAAGATGCTGATGATGCTAAATCCTGTAGTGGCGAGTGCCATAAAAAGGGCAAACCATAAAAGCGTTACAGACGGGTGCGGCGGACCAAAGCAAAGTCCGGCAATGCCGATCGTTAACGCCGCCGCGCCAATATACAAAAGCGCAGCATGCTTATCAGATTTGCGATCAGCGATATATCCAATAACTGGGTCTTGCAAGGCATCAATCAGGCGTATAATCAACAAGACAACGCCCAGTGCGCCGACATCCAAACTAAACTGTAGCGCATAAAAATCCGGCATATGTATATATAGGGGTAACCCCGCAAAAGACAGCGGAAGAGCGATCAGACTGTAATGTACAAGCGCACGTTTCGTTGGGGCGGTGTGTTCATTCATGATCCCCCCAATAACTCTGCGCGCAAGCTTGGGGCGCTTGTTTTTTGGCTAAGCCATATATCAAAAAAGCGCTTCTCAAATTCACGGGATTTAACACGACCGATTTCTGTTGATCCGTTGAAAAAGATCGTTTCCCCATTACCGCGATAGATACTGGTTAAATGAGTTTCCTTATCGACATCAGGAAAAATTTCAACCATTTGTGCGTGCCAATCGGCCAGTGTAATTTCGTCATTGAAACCTTGCTTGCGCATTTCTTCAATCGATTTATCGGCAATTTTCTGCCCCGAAAGATTCCGCAGATACGAAAGTTGCAGGGCATACGGCTGGTCAGCATCCCATCTGCCGTTTGGCGCATACAGCGCAGCATCATATAAATCCCACAGCATAAACGTAAAACGCCCCTCACCGACTTTTTCAGCGTTAGGGATATGCTGCTTGATAGCATCAGAAGCATGAGCAGGCGTAACCCCGATCATTGCCAGCAAACAGACTGTGCGCACAACATTACGCATGGCACAATTCCACTTGCATAACATCAGTTCTGTTGGCACGAAAACCTGCGATACACCCCGCCAGATAAAAACGCCACAATCGAATGAAGCCCTCATCATATCCCATATTTAAGATCTGATCGCGATGCGCATCAAAGGCCTTGAGCCATTCCTCAAGGGTGCGGGCATAATCATGGCCAAAGAAAAAGGGATTATCGCAGCGCAAGCCCGCTGCTTGTGCCTCGGCGCGAAACCGCGATGGACTTGGCAACATGCCGCCAGGAAAAATAAAACTGCGAATAAAGTCACCACCTTTGCGGTATCTGGGGAAGTCATGGTCATTCATTGTAATAGTTTGAATAACGGCCTTACCGTTCTGTTTCAAAAGCGCAGCAATCTTTTCAAAATAGGTCTTCCAGTACTTTTCACCAACGGCTTCGAACATCTCGATGGATACGATGCTGTCGAATTTGCCGTTTTGATGGCGGTAATCTTCCAAGGCAATCTGCGCACTTTGCCCCAACCTGTCTGAGGCATATGCGTGCTGCTCATCTGATAGGGTGATGCCTTTAATGTTATAATCGCCGCGCTGAAGGGCGCGATCGGCAAAACCGCCCCATCCGCATCCAATCTCAAGCAGATCACCAGAGTGTGCATCTAAACAATCAACGATGCGGTCATATTTATTGTGTTGCGCCTCGCTAAGGCTTTCATGTTGATTTTTGTAAATCGCCGCCGAATACGTCATCGTCGGATCCAGCCATAATTTATAAAAGTCATTGCCTAAATCATAGTGGGCGTGAATATTTCTGCGGCTTCCCGCCAGCGTATTAAGACGCATCAAATACGACAGCATCGAAGCCGTACGCGAAAGCGGGTGACCGACAATTAATTGATCCATCGCCGAGCGATTAATCAGCCCAAGCGTCGTCAGCCCAACCAGATTATCCGTATCCCATTTCCCTGATCGGTAATCTTCGGCAAGGCCAATATCCCCTTTGTGAATCAGGTTGGTGACAACGCTCCAGTCTTTGAATTCCATGTGGGCGTGTTCGCCGGTATTCTTGCCTTCGAATGTGCGGCTTTTACCATCGGGGGTAACGATAGTCAGGCTGCCCGATTCGATGCTATCCAGCTTTTTAAATATTTGATCTGCGGCAAGTTTAGCGTACATATTTTCACCTTATAATGATTTGTATAAACATGCGCTTACACAATAATTACAAATTTGTAATATTGCGCGTGGCAGAGGTTTTCTTATTTCTTTGCAGGGGTTTAGGAATATATTTAATGCCTTTTAATACGACCTTCAGCGCCTGCCAGTGTATGAGTGTAATGGCCTTGAGCGTAACAAGCGGATACATCCAAAATGCCTTGCGAATGTTGGTTTCATTCATCGGGCGCAGCGCGCCATACAGCGCCGTCGCAAGTTGCTTGCGCCCATCGGCCGCAAAATAATGCACGGCAATGTTGCACTGATCGCCGGACATATCAAACCGGAATTCATAATGCCCATCGCGCGGTAGAAAGGGTGAAACGTGAAAGAGTTTTTCGCCCTGCAAGATATCGTTATCTTGAATGGGACTGCGATCAGCATGCGCACAAAGATATGTATGCGTTTCACCGAATGTGTTGTTGACCTCGCACAAAACGGCGCGTATCTGTCCATTGTGATCATGGCAAAGCCAAAAGCTGACGGGGTTAAAAACATACCCAAAGATACGCGGCATGCACATAAGGGTGATCTCGCCATTGGCCTCGGTGATATTATATGTATCAAGAATACTGCGCGCCCAGTTCTCAAGATCAGAACCATCACGCGCCCCGTGGTCGACTTCATAAAAACTGATCGCCGCAGGCCGGTTCAGAGGCAAGCCCATATTCTGGAGTTTCGAAAGGGGTAAGGCAAGATAATAAATACCATAGTTAAACGCATTCACTTTCGGGAACAGGCGCTTATGCATAACGCGGCCAAACATAATGGCAAGCTTTATTCCCATGGAATGGAAACTCCCATTTGTTTTGCGATATTGACGGCGCTAAGAAGGCCATCTTCATGAAAACCATAGCGCTGATACGCCCCGCAAAACCAAAGGCCGTTTTCGCCTTGTATCTCAGGTATGCGCTGCTGCGCTTGTATAGCATCCAAATTAAATATGGGATGACTAAAGACATGCTCATCATGAATAAGATCAGGGCTTGGACGGCGCTCGGGGTTGAGCGTTACAATAACGGGCGTTTCGCTGCCAAGGGGTTGAAGATTATTCATCCAATAACTTAGTGCCACCGCTGGGTTTTTGTCTTTTTTATCTTCCGACAGGTAAATCCAACTTGCCCATGTTTTGGTGTTTTGGGGCATGAAGCTGTCATCGCTGTGTAAAATAACCGTGTTGTCTTGATAAGAAAAAGCGCCAATAATTTCATGCTGGCGGGGCGAAAGATCATCACACAATGTTACGGCTTCATCCGCGTGACAGGCAAAGATAACCTGATCAAAACACTGGACTTGGCCGTTCGTATCTTTGACTTCCCACAGGTCATTGCGCGGCGTGACCTTTACGGCGCCGCAATTGATCTGAATTTTATCCTTAAAGCTCTCGGTTAGCCTTTTCACGTATTCTTGTGATCCCCCCTCGACGGTGTACCATTGCGGGCGGTTAACCAGATTAAGCAAGCCATGATTTTTGAAGAATTGCAAAAAAGTGCGCGCGGGAAATGACAAGATTGTTTCCAAAGGGCAGCTCCAGATTGCTGCGCCCATGGCCAGTAGATAATAGTCTTTGAACCATTGCCCCATGTTCAAATCTTCCAGACATTGGCCAAGGGTGATGGACGGATCTTTGTCGATATAGCCAAGTGCGGCTTTGTTAAATTTGGTAATATCACGCAGCATCTTCCAATATGATGGGCGTAGCATGTTGCGCGCGGCCAACAGATCATTCGAAGAATATTCCAGCCATCCTTGATTGATGCTGACCCCAAAGGACATATTGCTTTTCACATATGGTACATCCAGTTGCTTGAATAAGCCCAGCAAGTTTGGGTAGTTCCAGTTATTAAAAACAATAAAACCCGTATCAACAGCAATATCCTGCCCATTCAGATGAACAGTTTTCGTGCGGCTGTGCCCGCCGATATATCCATTTTTCTCATAAAGCGTAATATCATGATGGCCCTTCAGCAAATATGCTGCGCCAAGACCGGATATGCCTGTACCAATAATAGCCGTTTTCATGAAACCATTATCAATGATCGACACTTACAAATCTATGGGCTCAATATTACAATTGTGTAATGATCTGAAATCCGTTTGGTGTGTTGTGTGCGCTGACTGTCCCGTTATGAAGCTTAATAACCGCAGCCACCAAGCTTAAACCAAGACCTGTGCCTTGTTGACTGCGGCTTTTATCCGCGCGGTAAAAACGGTGGAACAGTTTGGGCAGATCATGTTCATCAACCATGACACTGCTATTTTCAATGCGAACATGGATAGCGTTATCTTGCTTTGTCGCGTTGAGCGTAATGATGCCATCCTCGGGTGTGTATTTGATTGCATTATCGATGATGTTGGCAAATGCCTGAAACAATAAATCACGATCACCGTTCAGCGTAGCACGTTCAATATCGCAGTTGATTGTAATGTGCTTATCTTCGGCCAAAGGTTCATAAAATTCGATGACATCTGTCAGAACCGTATCAATGTCCAGCACCTGAAACTGTGAGCGCTGTTGCTCAGTTTCGATGCGCGAGATCCGCAGCAAAGCATTAAAGGTACTTAAAATCTGATCAGCCTCATTCAAAAGCTTGGCATATTCTTCATGCTCAGGTTGTCTTTTTTGTAAGGCATCAATGTGGCTGCGCATCCGCGTAAGCGGTGTGCGCAGATCATGGGCGATATTATCAGAAACCTGCCGCACGCCATGCATAAGCTCTTCTATACGATCTAAAAGCAAGTTGAGGACAACGCCGACATTGCTCAGGTCGTCCCAACGTGCACTGACTTCAACGCGGCGCGAAAGGTCGCCTGTATGAATAATGTCAGAGGCAGTGCTGGCAATATTATTGGTGCCGTTCACAACAAAGATACTGATAATATAGCTAACGAACACAACAATCATGACAAAGGCGATACTGGCGATGCCAATCCATTGCATGAAATCATAGTCATTGGCCATATCCGTGATGTCAGTGGCCACCATAATTTTATGATCATTCTGCAGTGTATGAACGCGCGCGGCATATCGCTTATCGTTTTCAGGCATGCGCAAAACAAGCAGACCTTCGACGAAAAACTTTTGCGGCGCCGATAAAGATGCTGGTAATTCTGCGTTGCTATCAAGGGGGATATAAAGCCTGCTATCATCCACGGGCTGGGGCGGAATGTCGCCCAAAGTCTCGATATACTTGATTTCAGAATCAATGACGGCTTGTGCACTGTGAACCAAATGCCCCTTGGCGAAATAGTTAATAAAATAACCTAGCGTCACAGCCACCGCGCCGCACAGCACAGTAAAAAGCAGTGCCATCATAAAGCTAGAGCTTTTGGCATAGCGTCGGCGATTAGTCGTCAATGATATATCCTGCACCGCGCACTGTCCTTATAAGTGACGTTGAAAAGCCTTTGTCTATTTTACTGCGTAGACGGCTGATGTGAACATCAATGACATTGGTTTGTGGGTCAAAGTGATAATCCCATACATTTTCCAGCAGCATTGTTCTTGTCACGACTTTGCCTTTGTTCCTAAGGATATATTCCAGTAAAGAAAACTCGCGCGATTGCAGGTCAATATCCTTGCCCTGCCGTGTTACGCGGCGTGCCAATAGATCCATTTCCAAATCACCAGCGCACATTTTCGTGTCCGCCCCGTCGGCGCTCTGGGCGCTGCGCCGCGCTAAAATCTCAATGCGCGCAAGCAACTCTTCAAAGGCAAAGGGCTTAACCAGATAGTCATCCCCGCCAGAGCGCAAACCTTTAACGCGGTCATCCACCTCGCCTAATGCGCTTAAGATCAAGGCCGGTGTTGTATTGCCGGCACCGCGTAGCGTTTTAATGATCGTCAGCCCATCAAGCGCAGGCAACATACGATCAACTATGAGAGCATCATAATATTCAGTCGTCGCCAAAAACAGACCGTCTTTGCCATTGTCTGCATGATCGATAATATAACCAGCCTCTTGCATGCCTTTAGACACATAAGATGCAACCTGTGCGTCATCTTCAATAAGCAGTAATTTCATGATCGTAATCTCATGTCCCATCTATTGCGCAATGCAATTACAATACATGAGATCCCAGAATTTTCATACCAGAGGTTATGACTTAAATGTGATGCTGACCGAAAAGGAGGACTGCAAGTGCGCCGTAAAACAACTAGACCACTGTTAAGTATGATGAAAACGACAGATTTGCGTGAATGGCAGGGGTTGTAGTCGAGAGATAACTATTCTCTGTTTAAATCATGATGAAATGTAGTCACTTTAGAAATCATTTTGCCCAACCAAAAGTTTGAGAACTGTTTCCACAGTTGCACACGTTCGAGCCTTTAAACAATAAAATGCATTGTGCTTATAAAAAAATATAGGCCATTTGTTTCGTGTGGATTGCCAGCCGATCAACAGGCTGAAAAGGCGCACGTTTATTATGTTTTTCTGATATAATCAAGGCAATATTACACCGTATTTGAGATGTTTTAGAAACCCAAAAGGTAATATGTATAATTTTTTGTGTTGACATTTTATTTCTATGATAATAGATATCAAGCAATCATATTATACAAATTAATAAATTAATAAAACAATGCTGCTTTTATACAAAAGTGGACTGAGTAACTTCTGGGAGTAAAACATGAGCACAGAATCAAAAGACCTTCTCAATCGTATCAAAAAAAAGGAAGAGAACCGCAAAGACGAAACCATGTCTGTCGATAGCTGGTTAGATGAATGCAAGACCAATCCAGCAGCTTACGAAACAGCCGCCGACCGTTTATTGAAAGCATTAGGCGAGCCAGAAATTGTTAATACACGAGAAGAAAGTCAGCAAACTAGCTTGGTACACGGCGGCAAGAAAATTGCACGTTACGAGCCATTTGCTGACCTGTATGATGCAGAAAACACCATTTCTAAAGTTGCCACGTTTATCAAAAATGGTGGCGACGGTATCCTTGTTCTACGCGGGCCAGTAGGCAGCGGTAAAACAGAAATTGCAACGATCCTTGAAGAGCTTGCTGAAAAGCACCCTATGTACCTGTTGAAGTGTAAAACCTCAGGCAAAATATCACCTTTTAACGATACGCCTACATGCCTATTTTCGGATTCTGATATCGTGAGCGAGCTTGCAAAAGAGTACAACATTCCTAAGCGCTATCTTAAAACACCGCAGTCATCATGGGTCACAAAACGCCTTAAACATCATGACTATGATTTGGATGCAGCATTTGAAGTTGTCAAAGTGTATCCGTCACGTGAAGCACAGCTAGGCGTGGCAAAACTTGACCCAAAAGGCAAAAAAACAGCCGATATTAATGCACTGATTGGTTCTGTTGATATGACTTTACTTGGTGAAGATGATCCCCTTGATCCAACGAAAGTCTTGAGCGCAGGAGATCCTGACGCCTATAAGCCTGGTGCTTTTTCTCAATCTAATGGCGGCGTTTTTCATGCGGCCGAATTCTTCCGTAACGCGCCCGAGCTGATGGATCCTTTCCTAGAAGGCGTCACAACAGGATATTTTGCTGGTGATGGCGGCGTTGGCATTTTGCCGATGAACCAAATTATCGTCGTAACAACAAACGACCCTGTTTGGAAGAATTTTAAGAAATCTGCCGAGAGCGATGCCGCGCGCAACCGTATTGAAGTTGTCGATGTTCCATACACACTTCGTATGAGCGAAGAACTGAAAATTTATCAAAAATTATTACAAGGCAGCAGCTATGCTGATAAACCCGTTGCCCCGGGCACGATGGAGCTAATGGCTGAATTTTCTATTGTGACCAGACTTATGGACGGTAAAGATAATGCATTGGCCTCATATGATAAATTTGTACGTGCTAAAGTTCACAACGGCGAAATTCCAGATGGTGTAAAATCAAAAGTACCTAAGCTTTATGAACTCAAAGAAAAAGCTAGCAACGATCAGGGACTATATGGATTTTCGGTTCGTGATACAGGACGCGTGCTTAAACGAACATTTAATATGCGCGCCAACGAAGGCATAGAAGAAGCCGATACAATTCTTTTGATGGAAGCATTACGTGACTTTATTGCTGCCGCCAATGTCGAAGATATTTCTGATGATGAAAAGAAAAAATATCTAGGATATCTTGATACTTTGGCAGAGCGTAATGCCAAAGATTTAGAAGAAAAAGTGACCAACGCAATTTTGGATGCAGATGACAGTACATGTCAGCGTATGTTCGATGAGTACATGGAATATGCACAAGCATGGCATGATAACTCTGATTTATATAGTGACGGTGGAGAGCCCATTCATGGTGACAAAATCGTTAAATTCCTCGTTGCGTTTGAAAAACGAGCCGGCATCACTAACGGTGATGAATTTAGAAAAAATGCGATCGCAAGTGTTAACTCTGAAATCGCGCGCATTGCCAGAAAAAATTCACGCCTCAATAAAGACGAGCAAGTCGCCCCTAATGTTCATTGGACAAGTTATGAGCCGATCGCTAAGGCCATTCGTGCACAGCATGAAATTGACCAAGAGAGCCGCCGTCATATCTTAAAAGCGAAATCAGATACGGACCTTCGAACTGAAGAAGAGCGTCGCCAATTTAACCGCTTTCATGAAAACATGAAGGCAGATGGTTATACCGACACAATGGTTGCTCGAATCCTACATCACTTGGGCCCATCGGCATCAGTGTCTTAGTGGCAACTTAGTCCCGCAAGAATTAAAGCGTGTAGACAAGCATCATCATAACGACCAAGGAGTAATGCTGTGACTGTAATAAGAGACAGACGCCAAGAAGCCCCTAATGATAAATATGGTACGGATAAAGAGCGATTTCGATTGCGTTATAAGGCGCAAATCAAAAAAGCAATCCAAAATCATGTCAGCGAAAGTAGCATTCAAGACATTGGCACCAAAGGAATCTCTATTCCTATTCCAAAGGAGATGACACACGAGCCTATCTTCCATCACGCCGGCGCACCAGATAGTTTTAGAAAGGTCTTCCCGGGAAATGTTAGCTTTGATGTTGGCGACCGAATTAACAAACCGCCCAGTGGTAGCGGTAAAGGTGATAAAGGTGACCCCTCAGCCGATGCAGAAGATTCCGAAGATTCTTTTATTTGGGTAAGTGAAGAAGAAGTTCTAGATTTACTCTTTGAAGGACGCAGCTTGCCTGATATGACAAAATTAGCTGCCGATCATGTAAAAATCATGACCAGCGAGCCATCAGGCCATACGAACAAGGGCCCTTCTCACCGTATGGATATGGCGATTACCAATAAAAAACGTAAAGAAGAAAGCCTCGTTTTAAGCAAAACATCAGAGCGTCGCATTTTGGCCAATTTAAGTGAGCAATTTAATATTCTTGCTTCCCATGCCATGCCAGATCTCGACGCGATTGACCTTGATGGAAAGACAAAGTCTGAACGTTTTCAAGAGATTGCTAGAGCTACATCGTTCGTCGCCAAAGACATTGATGCACAACAAACCTACAAAGCACAACAACTATGTGACGCTTTAATGCAAAGCGTCACAACACTTAAAACAAATCATACGTCACCCCTACCTGAGAGCAGCGCAAAGCGACTACAGATACTTGAAAATCGTTTGGCCGACCAATTTAAAATCCAACAAAGAAGCAATTCATATCAAGATCAACATCTCACATATGAGTACGACGATGACGTTCCTGTGCCCAGCGCAAAAGCTGTTATGTTTTGCTTGATGGACATTTCCGGCTCAATGGGGCAAGAGGAAAAAAATACAGCCAAATCATTCTTTTGGCTCATGAATAAATTTCTTAAAGCACGCTATGATGAAGTTGATATTGTCTATATTTCACATACAACAACGGCAAAAGAAGTCGACGAAGAAACGTTTTTCCACTCAAAGGAAACAGGTGGGACCATCGTATCTACCTGTATCGAGGAGACACTGTCTGTCATCAAAGAGCGCTATTCTCCGGCCGAATGGAATATCTACAGCGCACAAGCCTCAGATGGGGATAATGTGCAACAAGACAATCCTGTATTAATTGAAAAACTAGAAGACTTATTACCCCTTGTTCAGGCGCATTATTATCTTGAAGTGCATCCAGCCTCAGTCTTAACGGGACCTAGCGATATTTTAGGATTGTACGAGGACTTACAGAAAAAATATCCAGACAAAATGAAAGTTCAAGAAGACCTTAGGTCCCCAGAAGATGCCCTTGAAGCATTTAAGAAATTCTTCCCAGTCAACGGAACACAAGAACCAGTTTCTGCACTCAACGCCTATTTGTAAGCAGAACCGAAGGATATTCTCATGAGTAATACATACACACCACACTACGAACAGCCCGAAGAACAGCAGGCATACTATCAAAAAGTCAAAGATCTTCTCGATCATTATGAAGACGGGTGGGACGTTTTTATCAATGCTCATCGTGATAGGAATTACGATTATGTGCTCACACCAAAAGAAGAGCATAAAAACAACCCATATATCCCGCAATCTTGGCTAGAGCTTGCAGATTCAGTTATTGCCATTATTGCCAAGGATAAATATGAACTGGATGTCTATGACAATGTCATCGAAATTATTCGCGCAGATCATATGCTTGATGCTTACACAACTGTAGGCCTACCAAATAGTTATCGTCACTGGAGTTTTGGAAAAAAACGCTTGAGTGAAGAAAAAAAATACGATGCAACAAAAGGCCTCGCCTACGAGATTGTGATTAATTCCAATCCTTGCATTTCATATTGTATGGAAGACAACTCACCTTTGATGCAAATGCTTGTGATCGCGCACGCCGCCTATGGGCACAATTCCGTTTTTAAAAACAATCACTTTTTTAAAGATACGACAAGCGCCGATACAATCTTGCAAGAAAATCAGCGTTTGTCCGAGTATGTTTTTGAATGTGAACAAAAATATGGGTGGCAAGAAGTCTCTGAATTATTGGATTGCTGCCATGCGATGCGCTTTGTTTCTTCAACTGGCTCTGCTGCGCGCCGCATAAAAAGTCAAAAAGAATTACAAGAAGATGAACGTCAAAGAATTGTAGAAGATCATTTAAATCCGCCAATTAAAAGCGTCTTTAATTTTAAAAAGGAGAATATTGATACCAGTCAGGAGCAAGCGCCCTATGCGCACGCTGGTGAAGATAACATCTTAAAATTTATGGCAGATAATGCACCGCACATGCCCGAGTGGAAACGGAATATCATGCGCATGGTGTCTAATGTATCACAATATTTCAGGCCACAAATGCAAACAAAAATTTTGAATGAAGGCATGGCAACATTCACACATGACGAAATCATGACAACATTGCGCGATATTGGTTTAATTGATTTCGGCATGTATATGGAATACACGCAAATCAATGATGGCGTTTTATATCAACCTGATGCCGTCAGGAAACAACAGGCACCTGACGGGTCGATTCAAAACGTCATTGTTGGCGCCGAGATGAATCCGTATACTTTGGGCCTCAAGATATTGCGTGAGATCAAACGTATTTGTCAAAACCCTACGGAGGAAGACAAGCGATGGTTTCCTCAATTTGCGGGCGATCCAGATTGGCTTGCTGTTGTGCATCAAGCCGCTTACTCAACCAATGATGAAACCTTCATTGAGCAATATTTATCACCACAAGCAATGCGTGATTTAAAAATGTTCCTCCTTACGACGGAATACGAAAATGACTATTACGAAATTTCAGCTGTCCACGCAGGTGATGGCTTTAAGAAGATGCGGAGCCAACTTGCAAAAGATCAACGTTTTCATGAGCAGTTACCACAAATTAAATTACATGACTACCAAGAGACAACTGATCGATGCCTCGTTTTAAGACATGAAATGCATAATGGTTTAAGCCTTGATTATCAGGATACTTCACTTGTCTTGGAAATGATGCATCATCAATGGGGACACCCCGTTGTCATCGAAACCGTTGACGAAAATGGTACGCTTGTTGATTACAACACATCCATCCCAGATTATGATCACGAAGATTATAAGCCACTACCTCCGCAGACTTTAGAAAACGTATAAGAAAGAGTTTATGCTATGCCGCCTACTTTATCGACGAAGCCTTTTTTTGCAACAAGTGACCTAGATCTAAAAGACGTACGTGCGATGGTGCAGGATGGTTTAGTAGGCGCAGATTATGGCGAATTTTATCATCAGATAAAAACAAGGGAATCCTTTGCAAAAGATATGGGGGCGTTCACCGATATATCTGTCGGGTCACGTGCCGGAGGTTTTGGTTTCCGTGTGGGACAAGAGGACCGTGTTGGTTATAGTTATAGTGATCAATTTAATAAAAGCACGTTAAAGCTTGCTATCGCCGAGTCACGTTCAATTCTTACGCATGGCGGTCAGGCGCGTGCTCAAGTGCTTGGCAATTTTGGTCGTGCGCCTCAAACATTGTATACCTCAGATAATTCAATGGGGGGGATGAGTGTTCAAGAAAAAATCTCCGCGATTGATGAAATTGATGCGTATATTAGAGGAATGGATCCGCATATTCGTAATGTGACTGTGGCGTATCAGGCTGCGATGGAGCGTGTGCACATCATCACAGCAGATGGACGGTCGTTGGTTGATTATCGCCCACGCGCCGCGCTAAGTATTGATTTACAGCTCGCTGGTGCGAATGGACAAAGTGAAAATGGATCAGCCCTTTTGGCTGTGCGTGGAAACTGCCGAGATCTTTTTAATCAATCTAATTGGCAAATGCGTGCTGAGGAGGCTTTGCATACAGCGCAGGAATTGTTACGCGCATCGGATTCTCCAGGCGGTACAATGGATGTCGTGCTAGCACCCGGCTGGGGAGGTGTTCTGTTGCATGAGGCTGTAGGACATGGCTTGGAAGGCGACTTTAACCGTAAAAATGTGTCGGTTTACAGTGGCAAAATTGGCGAACGTGTCGCCGCACCAGGTGTTACAGTCATTGATCAAGGTGATCTAGTAGGGGAGCGCGGATCGCTCCATTTTGATGATGAAGGTACCCCAACACAGCGTAATGTCTTGATTGAAGACGGTATTTTACAAGGGTATATGCAAGATCGTCAAAATGCACATTTGATGAAAGCAAAACTGACGGGTAACGGCAGGCGTCAAGGTTTTGAAGATATGCCAATGCCACGTATGACCAATACTTATTTTGCAAATGGTGACGTGGATCGCCAAGATATTATCAGCAGTGTCAAAGATGGTTTATACGTTGCCAAAATGGGTGGCGGTCAAGTGGATATCACCAACGGTAAATTTAATATGAATGCAAAATTAGCTTATCGTATTCGTAATGGACAGTTATGTGAGCCGATCAAAGGAGCCTCAATGATCGGTGATGGTCTAGGCGTCATTAAAAATATACGCATGATAGGCAATGATTTAGAAATGGAACGAGATGCGGGTGTATGCGGCAAGAATGGTCAAGGCGTTATTGTCGGGTGCGGCCAACCAACAATTTGCGTGGAAGGTATGGTTGTCGCAGGCCCCAAATAAATTTAGTTTTTTTGACAGGTAAAAAGTGAGATCAAAATGAGATATGCTCAGCAAGATTTTTTAGATAAAACGCAAGACCTCTCAGAGCGCCTTTTAGAGTTCGCATTAAGTCACGATGCAATAACGGATGCTAAAGTCGTCATAAATGGCTGCAGCGAGGTAAAAAAAACGAGTGATGCTAACGCATTGACGGCGTCAAGCTCTGGTGTGACACATGAGGTGAAGGTCATATTATTTTCAGGATTAAAATGCGTGACATTTTCGCAAGGTGGTATGGATGAAGAGGCGCTTAAGACAGCTATCCGTGATAATGCAGATATCATTCATTTGGCACCTGAAAATCCGTATGTGGCCTTGCTACCTCGAGAACAACTCTCCACCGCGGCATCGGAAGATTTGGATTTATTTGATGACAGTCAGGTCACAGGAGAAGATCTAACCTTATATGCCTTAGCTATGGCTCAAAGCGCTGCGCAACAACCTCAAATTACAGTGGCAGAATCACAAGTTGTAGGTGTGACCTCACACAGCGCCGCTGTAGCAAGTAATGGGTTCAAACGATATCGTCCGATGACAAGATATAGTGCGCAGGCGAAGGCTTTTGCACAGAGTGCTGATGGCGCTGAAATGGAATCGGGTTATGATTATACATGTACACGCCATTTTGCGGATCGGGTCGCGCCAGAATTAATAGGCCGTGAAGCCGTTGATATGGCTGTTTCCAGTCTAGGGGCGATCATGCCTCGTGCAGGTAAGATGCCCATTGTACTGAATCATGATGCGGCAGAGCAATTTTTTCAAAATGTGTATGCTGCAATTGATGGAACCGCAGTGTACAGAGGGAAAACATTTATGAAAGACAAGGTCGGCCAAAAGGTGATGAGTGAATCTGTGACTTTGGTTGACGACCCACGTGTTAAGCGTGGTTTGTCTTCTATGGACATTGATAGTGCCGGTTTGTTGGCTAAGCCAATTGCATTTATAGAAAGCGGAATATTGAAAAGTTTTAATATAAACCTGATGGAAGCACGTCAGTTGGGGTTAGATCCTATAGGTCGAGAGGATGGCCCAGCGAATACTATTATTTTGCCTGGAACGCAAAGCCCAGATGAGCTAATCGCAGATATTGAATATGGTATTTATATTACAGCGTTCCATGGCGGTGAGGTAGATGTAAATGATGGAAAACATTCACGTCAAGCACAAGGTTTCGTCATTCAGGATGGTAAAATTACCGAGCAAGCTGTGAATGGATTTGGCGTCGCAGGAAATTTACAGGATATGTTTATGAATGTAGTCTTGGCCAATGAATCGCTATCTCTTCCCAGCCCACGTTATGATACCGTAGCGCCTATCACGCGCATTAATGATGTGGTGATAGCGGTTTAAGCTAACCTCGTGTACTCGTAATCCATACATTATCAGATCGTTAGAAGGCCTTATTGGTGCCTGATAAAACGGCTAGGACACGAGTACAAATCATGCAAACTTTGCGTGAATCCAGCATGCACCTTTAGATTGAAAATGTCGTGCAGGATAGGCTCGCAACGGCAAAGCGCGCACAATGCTGGGATTCAGCGACGCTATTCTCTACATCGAATGGATTGAAAGACTAAATGGCAGAAGACTATAGATTCAATTCGAACTCATCATTTATCAAGC
>CEUZ01089708.1_pt1 | contig 21229 bp, 26 predicted proteins | sample 361511 | NCBI WGS metagenome assembly CEUZ01 (sample SAMEA2622822, study PRJEB7988) | marine metagenome | biome: marine biome (ENVO:00000447); feature: surface water layer (ENVO:00002042); material: "saline water (ENVO:00002010), including plankton (ENVO:xxxxxxxx)" | depth 5 m
AATAAAGCTTTATTCAACAAGGTTTTATAAGCATTCTTATAAACAAAAGCAATAAATGATTTTGACTACTAATGTGTTATTAATCAACTAAATTAAAGAAAAAAAGGTGAAAAAAACTGATTTTTTACCCTAGGTTAAGAAAGAGCATGAAAATATTAATATTAGATGTTTACCCAAAAAAGAATTACAGAATTTCGAAAGATCAAAATGGTGCTTTTGGAACTGCTAACAATTATGGTTCCGGTATAATAAGTTTCATTCTAAAAAAATTAGTAAAAAATTCGGTTGATTTTCCACCACTTTATAGTGTGCAGGTATGTGGAGAATTAATAAATTCAGGACATAGTGTTGAATATAATAAATCATTAGATTTAAAAAATAATTTTGATTTATACATTATCCCGTCTTCAATTGTTTGCCATGAAACTGAAATTTTACATATCAATAAATTAATTGAAAAAAAAAAAGAAGTTATTGTGATTGGACCTTTTGCAACTAGCAACCCTGAAAATTACATTAAAGCTGGAGCTAAAGTTGTTAAAGGAGAACCTGAAATGTTTTTTCATAATTTTAAAATGTCAATTCAAGAAATTAAAAAATTACCTCAAATAATCTCAGATTTTGAAGTTTTAAATATAGATAAATTATCTATGCCTGGATGGGAGACAATTTTTAAACTTTATAAACCAAAAATGAAGTTTTTAGGAAAAGGACCAGCTATTAATATTATAGCATCACGTGGATGCCCTTACTCTTGTTTTTATTATTGTTGCTATCCATTGCAACAGGGCAGAAAGCTTAGACTTAGAAGTCCAAATAAAGTTTTAGATGAAATGATATATTTTAACAAAAAATTAAAAGTTAATAATTTTATCTTTAGAGATCCTGTTTTTTCAATTAATAGAAAACATACTGTTGAACTGTGCAAAAAAATAATCAATAGTAATTGTAAATTTAATATATGTATAGAAACTCATCTTAAAAATATAGATGAAGATCTAGGAATATTATTAAATAGAGCCGGAGTAAAACTGTTATATGCTGGTATAGAAACAATAAATGAAAATGTAAAAACAGAATCGCATAGAGCATCAGAAGAAAATCAAAAACAAGCAGATAAAATTAAATACTTAGAAAAAATAGGAATTAAAGTTAAAGCTATGTACATTTTAGGAATGCCTTCTGATACAATAGAGAGTTATAAGCAAACTGTAAGCTATGCTAAAAAAATAAATTCATCTTACGCGCAATTTAGTGTCTTCACACCATATCCAGGCACTCCTGCTTTTAAAAGTTACAAAGATAAAATTACGGTAAATAAATACGAAGATTTTACCCAATGGCAATTAATTTTTAAACATGAGAATTTTTCTCCTAAAGATGTTATTAATTTACTTAATTATTCATTTCGAAAGTACTATTTAAATCCAAGATGGATATTTAATTTTTTAAAAAGAAAAATTTTATTTTATTAATTGTTTAAACTAAGATGAAAATTTCTATTACTGGAACAACTGGTTTTTTAGGAAGTAAAATTTTCGAGAGATTAAATGTGTCTAAAAAAAATTATACTTTACAATCTATTAATTTAAGAAATATAAATTTTTCTAATGATATAGATATTAAAAAAGAAATAGAAAGTTGCTTAGATTCTGATTTTATATTTAATTGTGCTGCTTCACTTAATCCAAAAAAATATTCAGATTTTTATATCAACGAAAAAATACCATCAATTTTTGAAAATTTGATTAAAGAAAAAAGTTCAAAAGCCACCTTTATTCATTTTAGTACAATAAACACCATTATAAGAATGAGAAAAGATAGATATACATTATCTAAAATTAAAGGGGAAAAAAGTTTAAACAAAAATTCTTCAATAATAATTAGATTGCCTTTTTTAATTGAAAAAGAAAATAACAGTTTTAAAAATTCAGGTAATTTAAAGGAATTTTTTAAGTATTTGAAAAAAAAATATTTGCCAATATACCCTATGATATCACCCGGTCATATTTATCAACCTGTTGATATAGATAAACTGTTGGACTTTTTAGAAAAAGTAATTTTAGAAGATAAAAAAAATGAAGTTTATAATATAGTAGGTAAATACAAAAAATGTTTATGGGAATTGTTTGAAGAAGTGGCTAAAATAGAAAATAAAAAAATTATAAAAATTAACTTAAATTTTGTGAAAAAAATTTTACCTGAAATAGTTAAAAAACAGCTTAGAAAAAGAACTGGTGTGCTTCAACAAATTTTATCTATTGATCATTCAGATTTTTCTGAAAGAAAAATCATATTATAATAAAATAAAATTTAAATTTATGAAAAAACAAAGTTTTTTAATAGCAGGCAAACATGCAGTTACCGAGGCTTTGAAAAATTCAAATAGAAGAGTTTTAAAAGTTTTTTTAACAGAAGATTCTAAAAAAAAATTAAATAAAGATAATGAAAATGTTAATTTATTAAAAAATATTCAGGTTTTTTTTAAGACCAAAAAAGAATTGGATCGTTTATGTTCTAGAGATCAAATATCTCATCAAGGATTAATTGCAGAAATTGATCATCTAGATCAAGAAAATATTAAAGAATATTTGGAATTAATAAATAAAAAAGAAAGTATCAATTTATTAGCGTTGGAAGATATAACTGATCCTAGAAATATAGGTTCAATAATAAGAAGTGCTGTATCATTTAATATTAGCGGATTAATTATTAAAGAAAGATCTTTTCCAAGTGAAAGTAAACTTATGTATAAAAGCGCAAGTGGGTGCATGGAGCATATAAAAATTTTTGAAGTTTCAAATATAAGTACAATTTTAAAATATTTAAAAACAAAAGATTTTTGGATTTGCGGATTTGATATATCTGGTAAAGACTTTACCGAACACGATTGGAAAGGTAACAATGTATTATTATTTGGTTCTGAAGGCTATGGTTTAAAACACCAAACTAAGAAGAATTCGGATTTTTTATTAAAGATAAATATTAACAAAAAAGTTGAGAGTTTAAATGTATCAAATTCTGCATCTGTTATTTTTCACTATTTAAATAAAATTAAAAATGGTAAATAAAAAAAATAATATAAATAATTTATCAATTATAGTCCCAATATTAAAGGAAGCGCAAAATATTGAAAGATTAGTCAACGATATATCCGAAAATTTAGAATTAGATGAATATGAAATTTTATTTATAGATGATGATTCTAACGACGGCAGTGAAGAGTTATTAAAAAAAATTAATCAAACTAATAAAAAAATTAAATATTTTATTAGAAAAAACGAAAAAAAAGATTTATCTAAATCATGTATCTTAGGTTTTGAAAAATCATTATATAAAAATATTTTAGTAATGGATGGTGACTTACAACATGATCCTAAAGATATAAATAAATTGATAAATGTATATAGAGATGAAGGGGCTGACATTGTTGTTGGTTCAAGAAATTTATTTAAAAAAAAAAATGAAGCTTTAAGTTTTATAAGATTAACAGCCTCTCAAATTCTAATTTTTTTAACCTCCTTGCTTTTAGGTAAAAAAACCGAAGATCCAATGAGCGGTTTTTTTATTTTTAAGAAAGATGTTTATTCACAAAATAAAAATAAAATGTATGCAAAAGGTTATAAAATTCTCTTTGATCTAATTTATTCGTCTGATGATAAAATTAATGTTTTAGACGTTGATATAAATTTCAGGAGACGTTTTGTTGGAAGTAGTAAAATGAGTTTAAAAATTATTTATTTATTAATATTGATGATTATACAAAAATTATTTAAATAATTTGTAATTTTTAAATAGCCTTATTTTAAATAGTATTGTAATTAAAGTTATGGATCTTAAAGATAATAAAAATGAGCTTAAAAAATTTTTTATAAAACTGGTAGCTATCACAATTGCTATAATTGTTATAATAAACGTTTCCTTAAATGTCTTTTTTTCGGATAAATTAGATAAATTAAATAAAGTTTTCTCTTTAGGTGAAAAAGAAAATATCGAAATTTTAAAAGATAAAATTAGACTTGAGCTTGCCAGGGGTCTAGAAAAAGAGCAACTACTGAGCAATGAAGATAAAATGCTTCTTATTAAATTTTATAAAAAAATTGAAAAAGAAATTAAAAACACTGAAACAGAATAAATTTATCTATTCATAGATGTATAAAAAAAGTAATTATACTTTATTATTATTTGCTCTTATTGCTTTTTCCATTTATTGTGCCTTGAGTATTGGGGAAGCGTGGGATGAGAGATATGAAATACTTAGAGGGAAAACTACTTTAGAATATTTTTTTTCTTTAGGAAAAATAAATAATAATATTTTATACAGAGAATACAACTCTACCATTTATTATACTCTTCTATATTTTTTTACAACAATTTTTCCAAATAATTATCAAATTGAAGTTTCTCATTTAATTAATATGTCTTTTTCCATTGCAACAATTTTTGGAATATCAAAAGTATGTAATGAATTATTTAATAAAAAAGTAGGAAAAATAACTTTTCTTATTTTATTTCTATATCCAATTTTTTTTGGTCATATGGCCTTTAATAGTAAAGATACAATAATAGCTTTTAGCCATGTTTGGATTGTTTATTTATTATTTCGTTATATAAAAAATCAAGAAATAAAAGAAAAAACCAATTCTTATATTTTATTTATTGCCATACTTGCGGCTACTGCTACTGGAATTAAGTTTGTTTTTTTAGGAACTTTAATTCCAGTTTTATTATTTTTTTTAATTGATGTTTTTTACTTTAAAAAAATTACGAGTAAAAAATTTAATAAGGTTAATTTATTAAAAGACATTATTAAATGTTTTCTTATATTTTATTTCTTATTAATAATTTTTTGGATAGACGTATACTCAAATATATTTGTTTTACCCCTTGAAATAATACAAAAAAGTTTTTCAAATCCTAACTTGATAGGCTGGCCCTATAATTTAATGAATGGTAACTACTTCACAACTTTTGAAAATAATATTCCTAAATTTTATTTGTTGATAAACTTATTTTATAAATCACCAGAGTATATTTTAGCTCTATACTTAATTTTCTTTTTTTTATTTATAAACTTTAAATTTTTTTTAACAAAAAAAATTGATTATTTTATTTATAAGCTTTTTTTTATAATTTTTATTTTAGCTTATGCTAATCTAATTACATTGATAGCTCCTTTTCCTGTATATGATGGAATAAGATTATTTTATTGGACAATTCCATATTTTTGTATAATTCCTGGTCTTACAGTTTATTACCTAGTTGAAAATATAAAGCTATTAAGAAGTAAAATATGTTTGTCTATTTTGGCTATTTTATTTGGTTATTATTTATTAAACTTTATTAATATTACTCCTTACCACTATACTTATTTAAATATATTTTCAGGAAAAAACTCATATAATTATAATAAATTTGAAAATGATTATTGGGGAGCTTCTCTTAAGGAATTAATAGAAAATACTAATTTCAATAAAGGCGAATTAATTACTTTTGCAACTTGCGGGGTGGAAATTAACGTAGTTAAAAGTTATTTAAAAAAAAAGGGTTTATATTACTTTAAATTTGAAAACGAAAATAATGCCGACTATATAATTATGACGAACAGATCTATAGCTTGGAATAACAAAATAACAAACTGTTTTAATAAATATAGAGGAAAAAATATCTATGAAGTTCAAAGAAATGGTTTAATTCTATCGGTGATTAGAAAAAATAATTTTAAAAGCTAAAATAAAGCGAACCTTTATTTAACTTGATAAAGCGATTGATTTCTACTAAATAAACCTACAAGCCCTCATAGCTCAATTGGTAGAGCAACTGATTTGTAATCAGTAGGTTCGCGGTTCGAGTCCGTGTGAGGGCACCAACAGAAATTATTTACTTCTAAGTTGCTCAAGTCTTATTTTTTTTATTAAACTGTAATTATTATCATAAAGAAGTTTAAACTTTAAAAGTTTTTTTGTTTTAATTTCAACCTTACGAATATTTCTAACCTCAAAATTGTCAGCAACTACACTTAATGGTCTTTTTTGGATATTTAAGTTTTTAACCGTAATTAAAGATGATGACGGCACTACTTTACCTTTCCATCTTCTAGGCCTAAAAGGACTTATTGCGGTCACTGCAAGTTTTTTAGAATTTAAAGATAGAATGGGACCGCTGACAGATAAGTTATAAGCTGTGCTTCCAGCGGGTGTAGAGATAATAACTCCATCACAAATTAATTTTTTAATTAATATTTTTTTTTTATTTTTAATTTGTAAGGATGCAGTTTGCCTTGTTTGTCTCAAAAAAGAAATTTCATTTATAGCAACTGCAGTAAATATTTTACCTGATTTTGTGTAAGCCTTCATTGATAAAGGTGAAATTTTAATCAGCTTAGCTCTCGAGATATTTTTATTAATATTTTTTGTTTTGTATTTATTCATCAAAAAACCAAAAGTTCCTCTATTAATTCCATAAAAAGGTTTGTTGTAATTTTGATATTTTTTTATTGTTTGAAGCATAAATCCATCTCCACCTAATACAACAATAACGTTTGCAGACTTCGGTGAATAATTTTTATATTTTTTTAAAAGTATTTTTTTAATTTGATCATTTTTTTTGTTTTTATCAAATGTAAAATGGTATTTATTCATAATCTAATTTTCAAAATCAAACCACTTTGAATATTTGTTAAAATTTTCTCTTAAAAAATCTGGCATATGGTCAATCGATAAAGTTTTTAATTTAAATTCATTTAAGTATTTATTTTTTGATGATTTGGCTTGATGATCATATACTATTATTTTTCTTTTAACCAAATCTTCGACCTTTGGAAGATGTTTTTTTACTATCTTATACTCATCGTGATGCTCATTATTTAGCAGCTTAATTTCAATATCTTTAGGGTTTTTTAATAATGAAAAGTGCCAACCTCCGTCTTTAACTATTTTTACGTTTCTGTACTTCGTTTTTGAAAAAAGTGTATCTAATCTATAAAAAGGATAAGTTTTAGCTTTTATTTCTCTTAACCAGCTGAACGATATAAGATTTTTTTTAGTACAACCTTTTGTGCCATACCATTCCACACGGTCTGTAAATAAATTAAATTTGTAGTAAAAAAGTTTTTGTTTAAAAATAGAAATTTCATTTTTACTTTTTTCAAAATTAAAATTATTAAAATTTGGAATTTCATCATTATCGCTATAAAATATGTAATCATTATCATCAGCTTCTTCTAATGCTTCAGATAATTTATTTCTTTGAAATGCTATTCTTTTAATACTATTAAGCCTAATGTCTTTTTTATCTTCAAAAATTTTTTCTTCATTTTTTTGATAAACTAAATTGCTTGGTTCATTTTCAACTACAAGATAAATTATTTTTTTTTTGAATTCAGGAAATTTTTTAATATTAAAATTTAATTTTTTTTTTTCTCCGCTATGTGAATATTTTGCTTCTGCAACAACAAATTTATCTACATGCTTGTTAAGTATGTTAAATCTTACCTCCAACATTAAGTTTTCATTGTAAAACGTTGTGCAATCAAAAATTCTCATAAATTTAGAGTTTAAATTATATATTTATTTTAATCAATTTTAGGATATAAATGTTCATAAATTTAACCGCTATAATTAGAATGAGCAGATATATTAACTTTAATAACTTAAACAAAGCTTTTAATAATTTTAAATATCGAAAACCATTTCCTTTTACTATTGTGGATAACTTCTTTAGGCCATCAATTGCCAAGAGATTAGAGAAAGAATTTCCAAATTATAATGATAAATTTTTGCACGAATATAATAATTATTGTGAAGTAAAAAAATCATCTAACAATTGGAATATTTTTCCTCCACTTACTTATAAAATATTTACAATATTAAATTCTGAAAAATTTGTTAAAATAATTTCTAAAAATTTGAAAATTTCTAATCTTTTATCCGACTATGGTTTACATGGTGGTGGATGGCACTTAATGAACAAAAAAGGGAAATTAAATCCACACCTAGATTATTCTTCTCACCCAAAAACAGCAGTCCAAAGAAAATTTAATTTAATTATTTTTTTAACAAAAAATTGGAAAAAAAACTGGGGTGGAGAAACTTGTTTTTATTCTAAAAATAATCAAAATAAAAAAATACCAGGAAAATTATCAGAAAAAATATACCCCAAATTTAATAGAGCCATATTTTTTGATACATCTAAATCAAGCTGGCATGGTGTTGATCCAATTAAAATCAAAAAAATAAGAAAAAGTATTGCTGTGTATTATTTGATTAAACCAACAAAATTCTTAATCAAAAGAGAGAGGGCTTTATATGCTCCTACAAAAAATCAGATTAAAAACAAAAAAGTTTCTAGATTTATTAAATTAAGATCTAATTCCAATTTATTTTCAAGAGTATATAAGTTGAAAAAATAGATACGCCTTGGTGCCCTCGGCCAGACTCGAACTGGCACTCCCTTACGGGCAAGGATTTTAAGTCCTTTGTGTCTACCAATTTCACCACGAGGGCTTTACTAATTGTCGCTGGTTTATCCTACTTATTTTAATTTTTCAATCCAAGAAAAAAAATCTAAATTTACGTCTGTTTCATTAATGTTTCTTCAGTAACATTCTTACCGTATTTTAAAGAAAATCTTTTATTAAAACTTCATGACCATCTTGTTGAAGTAAAGGAGCAAACAACAGTAACCCGAGCGGGGGTTCTATACGACTTAACTCACCCTCATTTACAAGAAGATTTGGAGCAACTAGTAAAATTTTTCCCTTTTTCATCGCTATTAATCTTTTATATATTTTTTTAGATTTATTCTAGAGTAATAATACAGAATATATAAAGCTCTTTTAAAAAAACTTTCTATTGGTGAAGTAGGCGTGAATTCTTTAAGATTTTTCTCTGGTATATCTTTAATCTTAAAAGTGCCAAATAAACCAGCCGGATTTTTACTATAATTGTTTGATAAATGGCGAACAAATGAATTGCTATCTAGACCTCCTTTTATCAAAGGTATTATTGTTGCCAAATATCTATTCATATCAGTTCCATTCATATTAATTCCATGCCAGCCAATTGTTGCCATTTCTCTTATTAGTAATATTCCAGATATTGTTACCCACTTCCAATCAAATTTCCAAAATTTTGTTTTGGTGAAATCTTTAAATTCATTTTTATCATATATCCAAAAAGCACAATGAGGGTTGTCAGGTACAATGTATTTTTTGTTAAATAAATTTACATAATATTTAGATTTAGTTACTTGATCAGCTGAATAGAGGATATTATTTTTTACTTCATATCTAGTAAAACCTAAATTGTAATTATTTTTAATGCAAATATCTTTATATTTTAACCAATAATTAAAATTTTTTTTTGTAAAAAGGACATCATCTTCACAATATATAAATATATCAAAATTTTTTTTTTGCTTTTCCATAACATCTCTACAAAACCAAGTAAGCCTTGACGGATGACGTTTAATTTTTTTAAAATCATAATAAAAATATTTAATTCTTCTTTTATCTTTAAATTTTTTATTACTATGTACGAATAATTTAGTTTTTTTTGTGAGTTTTAAAAATGACTTACAAACTTTTTTAAAATTGCCAAATTGTTTTTTTTTCTTAGGATCAATATATAAGGGTATATGAACAGATATTTTATAGTTTTTATTTTTTTTTTTCATTTTTAATTAAAATACAGATTTTAATGCATCTTTTACACTATATTTAATAAATTATTAGCATGTTTTAAAAATAATCATATAATAGTCCAATTTCAGTGAAAAAAATTAGTTACTTATTTTTAAACTATTTATAATGACAAATCGGATATTGCTATACAATTCAGGGGGAGGCTTGGGTGACGCAATTCAAATACTTCCTTTGATAAATTCATTAAAAAGAGAATTTACTAATGCAGAATTTTATTATCTCTCAGCGCATCAAAATCATTTCAACACAACTTTAAAGGACTTTAATACAACAATAAAAACTTTAGATTTGGAATTAAAATATTTTGGTTTTAGATGGTGGCATATATTGTTTGCTAAAAAAAAATTAAAAAAAAAAAATATTCAATTATTTGATCTAATTATAGATCTACAATCAAAGATAAGAAATACTTTAATCCTAAAAAGTATTCCACATAAATCATTTATATCGACCAGCTTAAATTTTATGCTATCTAAACCAATCTTGAAAATAAAAAAATATAAAAAAATCAATTATACAATAGCTGAAGCTATTAATTATATCTTTAAAAAAAATTTTTTAATAGAAGAATTTAATATTAATGAAATAGACAAAAAAATTCTTATTGAGTCTGAAAGATTGCTTCCTAAAAATAATTATGTAGGATTTTCAATTACTCAAGGAAATGTTTACAGAAAAAAGGAATGGCCTTTGGATAGAATAATAGAAGTATCCCAAATCTTGGTTAAAAAAAATAAAATTCCAGTATTTTTAATTGAAAAAAAATATACGGATATAATAAATAAAATTAAAAATGCGGTGCCTTCTTCACTATTTCCTGAAAATGAATCAAATATAAATTCGCCTGCTTTAGTAACTTGCCTTGGTAAAAGACTTGAGTTTGTAATTTCTATTGATAATGGAATAATGCATATGCTTTCTCTAAGTAAGGTACCAATAATTTCATTATTTGGTCCCACTGATTCAGAAAAATTTGCACCGGATTATAAAAACTCAATAATTCTTGATAGTAAAAAAATTTATAAATCTAATGATGTTTCAGCAATTACCGTTGAAGATGTGCTAATGGCTGCAAAGCAATTTTTAAACTCTTAATATTAAGCTTACAATCTTTGTAGCCTTTTTTTATAATATTTAAATAGCGTGATGTTGGTGGAACTAATTTAGTTTTTCTAGACATAGTGTAGGTCATTACTTTTTTATTTTTGTATTTAAAATACATTTTTTTATATAAAACTGGATAATCTTCATAAACATCTAATCTTCTTTCTGCACATTTTGAGATGATATAAATCGCTCCATAAACTCTTTTACCTTTTTTTTTTTCAATATCAGCCCAGCCACCATTCCTAAAAGCAAGCTGGTAATCATTGAGAATATATTTTTCAATGTATTTGCATTTTGGGCATCTTCTTTTCATTTGAGCATGATGTAAATTACTACCGTAGGCAAAATAGTGTTGCATAATTATTGTACTTTTATTATTTCAATTTTTTTTTTTTTAAAAAACTTACAATTTGTTTATAGCAGGCGTCAATCCGTTTTTTTTCAGTACATCTGGTGACTATAGAAACTCCTATTTTTCCTTGTCTAAAAAAGGGATAGCTACCAATATCTACGTCCTTATATTTATTTTGAACTTTTTCCAATTCTAGAGATATTTCACTTTCAACGGTTCTTATATTAATAGATTTACTAAAAATTTTTTTACCTCCGGAAATTTTGTCACTTATACCGCCAAGCATCGATTTTAAAATTGAAGGAACTCCTGGTAAACAAAAAACATTTTCTACAATAAATCCGGGTGCTGCACTTGAAGGATTAAAAATTAATTTTGCTGTATTTGGAATCTTAGCCATTTTTTTTCTTCCTTTATTAAAATTTGATACACCATAATAATTTTCCAAAATTTTATATGCTTCTTTATGGTATCCGTATGAAAGATTAAAAGCCTTAGCTATTGATTTAGAAGTTATGTCGTCATGGGTAGGACCAATTCCACCTGTCGTAAAAACGTATTTATATTTCTTTTTTACCTCTTTAATTGTTTTGACTATATTGCCTTCTAAATCAGGCAATATTCTAACTTCTTCTAATTTTACACCAAGTTCGTTCAACCACTTGGATAAGTTCATTACATTAGAATCTTGTGTTCTTCCAGATAAGATTTCGTTACCAATAACAACAATAATAGCATTTACTTTTTTGTTAGCTTTTTTCATATTCAGATAATATTTATATAAAATGAAATATAAAGATAGATTATTACAAGGAACTTTAATTAAAAGATATAAAAGATTTTTTGTTGATATTAAACATAAAAATAAAATAATTACTGCACATTGCCCTAACTCAGGTTCAATGCTTAACTTAACAAAAAAAGGAATTAAGGTTTTTTTTTCAAAAACAGATAACCCCAAACGAAAGTTGAAATATACATTAGAAATTGTTGAAGATAATCAAGAATTGGTAGGAATAAATACACTTATAACAAATAAAATAGTTTTGGAGGCTTTAAAGGAAAAAAAAATTAAAAGCTTATTAAAATATAACAATATTAGATCAGAAGTTAAATTTTCTGATAGCACTAGATTTGACTTTTTAATTTCAAATGAAAAAGAAAAATGCTTCTTGGAAGTTAAGAATGTTACTTTGTTAAGAGAAAAAAAAATTGCTGAATTTCCTGATGCAGTCACATCTAGAGGCACTAAACACCTAAAAGAATTGGTTGCTGCTAAAAAAAAAGGCTTTAATAGTTGTATATTATATTTAATCCAAAGGAAAAATTGTGAATCTTTTAAAATTGCACAAGATATTGATGAGGAGTATAAAATTGCTTTTGATATTGCAATAGAAAACGGTGTTTCAGTTCTTTGTTACGATTGCAAGATAAATAGTGAAGAGATAAAACTAAATAAAGAAATTAAATATGAACAAAAATTATAGAGAAATATTTGATCAAATGAAAATTGCTGGTGGCTTAGCAGCTGAAACATTAGATGAAATAACTAAATATATCGAACCTGGAATTTCTACTAATCAATTAGATAAAATTTGTTATGAATTCATCAGGGACAATGGTGGGCATTCTGCGCCTTTGTTTTATAGAGGTTTTCCGAAATCCTGTTGTACATCGGTAAACCACGTGGTTTGCCACGGAATTCCTGCAAATAAATATTTAAAAGATGGCGACATAGTTAACATAGATGTCACGGCAATTGTTAATGGTTGGCATGGTGATACGAGTAGAATGTTTTTTGTTGGAGATGTGTCTGTTAAAAGTAAAAATTTGGTAGCTGCAACATATAACTCTATGATGAAAGGTATTTCTGTTGTTAAAGATGGAGTACATTTGGGTGACATTGGAGATATAATTGAAAATTATGTTAAAGAAAAAGGATTTTCTGTAGTAAGAGATTTTTGTGGACACGGGATTGGTAAAATATTTCACGAACCTCCAAATATATTGCATTACGGAAAAAAAAATGAAGGAATAAAATTAGAAACTGGAATGATGTTTACGATTGAACCAATGATCAATGAAGGAGGCTATCAAACTAAAGTTCTTCAAGATGGTTGGACTGCAGTCACTAAAGATAAGCTTTTATCTGCACAATTTGAACACACTATAGGAGTAACACAAGATGGTTTTGAAATTTTTACAAAATCTAAAAAAAAATATGAAAAACCTCCTTATTTAATATGATTGAGAGATATTCAAGAAAAGAAATAAAAGAAATTTGGCAGGAAAAAAATAAATATAAGATCTGGCTTGATATAGAAATATATTCTGCTCAAGCTATGGAAAAACTTAAAATTATACCTAAAGGTGTTTCCGCAAAGGTAAGAAAAAAAGCTAAAATTAATGTTGATAGAATTCACAAAATAGAAAGTAAAGTTCATCATGATGTAATTGCTTTCCTTTCATCAATAACCGAAAGGGTTGGCAAAGAAGGTAAATTTTTACATAAAGGCATGACATCTTCTGATGTTTTAGACACTTGCTTTAATGTTCAATTATTACAATCAGCAAAAATTATTTTAAAAGATATAGATGAAATCTTAAAAGTTTTAAAAAATAAATCATATAAATATAAAAACACTATTTGTATAGGTAGAAGTCATGGGATTCATGCCGAACCAACAACTTTTGGATTAAAACTTGCAGGTTTTTATGAGGAATTTAAAAGAAATAAAAAAAGGCTTGAAAATGCATGCAAAGAAGTATCAACATGCGCGATATCGGGTGCGGTAGGCACTTATGCAAATATTGATCCCAGAGTGGAAGTTTTTGTTGCAAAGAAAATGGGCTTAAAAGTTGAACCAATATCCACACAAGTAATTCCAAGAGATAGACATGCCTATTTTTTTTCTGTCTTAGCTATAATAGCAGGATCGGTTGAAAGAATTTCCACAGAAATAAGAAACTTACAAAAAACTGAAATTCAGGAAGTTGAAGAATATTTTTCCAAAAATCAAAAAGGATCTTCGGCTATGCCACACAAAAAAAATCCTATCCTTAGTGAAAATTTAACTGGTTTATCTAGGTTAGTAAGAAGTTATGTTGTTCCGGCTTTGGAAAATATTTCTCTGTGGCATGAAAGGGATATTTCTCATTCTAGTGTTGAGCGAAATATTGGTCCTGATTCTACTATCACGCTAGATTTTGCTCTTAATAGATTAAAGAACATTTTACAAAATATGAATGTTTACCCAAAAAAAATGCTAAAAAATCTAAATATTACAAACGGTTTAATTTTTTCACAAAGAGTGATGTTAGAATTAACAAAATGTGGATTTTCTAGAGAAAAAGCTTATAAAATAGTTCAAAAAAATGCTCAAAATTCATGGAAAAAAAACATACCTCTGCACAAAAGTTTATCTAACGATTCAATGATTAACAAAAAAATTTCAAATAAAAATTTAATTAAAATGTTTAATATTGATTACCATACAAAAAAAGTCGATTTTATTTTTAGAAGGATATTTAAAAAATGAATAAAGGAAAAAAATTATACGAAGGAAAAGCTAAAATTGTTTATGAAGGGCCAGAAAAAGGCACAGCTATACAACATTTCAAAGATGCGGCAACAGCTTTTAATAATCAAAAAAAGTCTGTTGTCGAAGGTAAAGGAGTTTTAAATAATAGAATATCTGAGCATATATTAAGTAGTTTAAATCAAATAGGAATAAAAACACACTTAATTAAAAGATTAAATATGAGAGAGCAATTAATTGAATTATGTGAAATTTTTCCTGTTGAGTTCATTGTAAGAAATATTGCTACTGGATCATTAACAAAAAGATTAGGAATAGCAGATGGAACGGTACTAAAAAAACCCTTAATTGAATTTTCATATAAAAATGATGAATTGGGTGATCCAGTTATCTCAAGAGAACATATTCTAGAATTTGGATGGGTAGATAATACAGCTGCATTAGATTTGATAATTGACAAATGTTTTAGAGTTAATGATTTTATGCAAGGTATGTTTAGAGGTGTTGGCATTAAACTTGTAGATTTCAAACTAGAGTTTGGAAAATCAATGATCGATCGTAAAATCTTATTAGCTGACGAAATAAGCCCTGATACATGTAGATTATGGGATGTTTCTAGTGAAAAAAAACTAGACAAAGATAGATTTAGAAAAGATTTAGGTAATATTATTCAAGCTTATCAAGAAGTAGCAAGAAGACTTGGTATAATTCACGAAGAAGCTAATATAAGCGAAGTCAAATTTGGTAAACCCAGGGCAGTCAACATAAAGAAAAAATAATTTGAAAATATCAGCTATAGTCACTTTGAAAAAAGATGTGCTTGATCCACAAGGAAAAGTTGTGGGGCAAACATTAAAAAATATGGGTTATAAAAACATTATTGATGTTAGACAAGGAAAGTATTTTGAAATTGAGCTAGAAAATACAGATAAAGATAGTGCGGAAAAACTTGTAAAAGAAATTTGTGAAAAACTTCTAACTAATGTTGTTATAGAGGATTATAAAATTACTTATAAATAATGAAATCATCAGTTATTGTTTTTCCCGGCTCCAACTGCGATAGAGATGTTGCTGTGGCTCTCAAGAAATTTAATATTTCAAATCAAATGGTTTGGCATAATGAAACTAATTTACCTAAATCAGATTTAGTAGTTTTGCCTGGTGGTTTTTCTTATGGCGACTATTTAAGGTCGGGCTGCATAGCAAGCAAATCAAAAATTATATATGACGTGATTGAACATGGAAAAAAAGGTGGTTTAATACTTGGTATCTGCAATGGTTTTCAAATATTAGTTGAGACAGGATTGCTTCCGGGAACTTTGTTAAGAAATAAAAAACTTAGATTTATCTCAAAAAACGTCTTTCTTAAAGTCACCAATATTGAAAATAGTTTTTGTTCTAACTATAAAAAAAAAGATATTATTGAATTACACATTGCACATAATGAAGGAAATTATTTTGCTAATAATGAAATTCTTCAAAATCTTGACGAAAAAAATTTAATAGCATTTAAATATTGTGATAAAGATGGAAATATAAATAATGATTCTAACCCAAATGGATCGTCTAATAATATAGCAGGGATATTAAATCAAAATAAAAATATATTAGGTATGATGCCTCATCCTGAAAGACTTATTGACCCTCTAATGTCTGGCGAAGACGGGTCTTTATTATTTCAAAGTTTAATTAAATTTAAATAAAATGAATTTGTCTATTGTAGAAAAACACGGCCTTAAACATGAAGAATATAAGAAAATAGTTAATTTGATCGGTAGAGAGCCCAATTTAGTAGAATTAGGTATTTTTTCTGCAATGTGGAACGAACACTGTTCATATAAGTCCTCTAAAAAATATTTAAAAAAATTACCTACCAAAAATAAAAAAGTTATTCAAGGACCTGGTGAAAATGCTGGTGTTATAGATATAGAAGATAATGATGCAATAGTGTTTAAAATTGAAAGCCATAATCATCCTTCATTTATAGAACCCTACCAGGGCGCAGCTACAGGTGTTGGTGGAATTTTAAGAGATGTTTTTACAATGGGAGCTCGGCCTATAGCAACTTTAAATTCGATTCACTTTGGTAGCCATAATCATCCTAAAACAAAAAACCTTCTAAATGGTGTTGTTTCTGGAATTGGTGGCTATGGTAATTGTATGGGAATACCTACTGTTGGTGGTGAAGTAAAATTTGATTCATCTTATAACGAAAACATTTTAGTTAATGCGATGGCTGTAGGGCTAGTGAAAAAAAATAAAATATTTTATTCTAAAGCTAAAGGTATTAATCAGCCTGTAATTTATGTTGGTTCAAAGACTGGAAGAGATGGTATACACGGCGCAAGCATGGCATCAGCAAAATTCGATGAAAAAGCTGAAGAAAAAAAACCAACAGTTCAAGTTGGCGACCCCTTTACTGAAAAATTGCTTTTAGAAGCTTGTCTAGAATTGATGAAAGATGATTCTATAATTTCTATTCAGGATATGGGTGCTGCTGGATTAACTTCTTCAAGTGTAGAAATGGCTTCTAAGGGAAATTTAGGAATTGAGATTGATTTGGATAAAGTTCCATGTAGAGAAAAAAAAATGACACCATATGAAATAATGCTTTCTGAAAGCCAAGAAAGAATGTTGCTTATACTTAATTCTGGCAAAGAAAATAATGCTAAAAAAATTTTTAGCAAATGGGGTTTAGATTTTTCAATAATAGGAAAGACAACAAATACAAAAAATTTAGTACTTAATTTTTCAGGAAAGGAAGTTGCAAATTTACCTCTGAGCTCTCTATCTAGAGATGTCCCTATTTATGATAGAAAGTGGAAAAAAAATCAAAAATTAATAAAAATTTCTTCCCCTAAAAATTACAAATCTTTTAAACTTATTGACTCTTTCAAAAAAATATTGATGAGCCCTAATAATGCTGAAAAAAGTTGGGTATGGGAACAGTATGATCATACAGTAATGACCGACACGATACAAAAACCCGGTGGGGACTCAGCTGTAATTAGAATCCATGGCAAAAATAAAGGTGTAGCTGTCACTGTAGATTCTTCGGCACATTATTGTTTAGCAAATCCTTTGATTGGTGGAAAACAAGTAGTCTGTGAAGCTTGGCGCAATCTTATATCGGTTGGTTCAAACCCAATAGCAATAACTAACTGTTTAAATTTTGGAAATCCTGAAAAAGAAAAGATAATGGGACAATTTGTTCAAGCAGTTGATGGAATTTCTCAAGCGTGCACATATTTAGATTTTCCTGTAGTTTCTGGAAATGTTTCTTTTTATAACGAGACAAATAATAATTCGATTGACCCTACTCCTACTATTGGTGGCGTAGGTTTAATAAAAAACCTTAATATAATGATGACTAAAAACTTTAAAAAAATTGATAGCAATATAATTGTTGTTGGAAAAACTACAGGTCACCTTTTTCAAGGGGAATTTTTTAGAGAAGTTTTAAATTTTAAAGATGGTCCTCCTCCTGAAATAAATTTATTTAATGAAAAAAATAATGGTCTTACAGTGCAGAAGCTAATAAATAAAAACCTTTTAAATGCAGTACATGACGTATCTTCTGGTGGTATACTAATTGCCTTATTTGAAATGTGTATATCTGGAAAGATAGGGGCTAAAATTAAAATTCCAAATAAATCTATTGACGCCCAGGCTTATTTATTTGGCGAGGACCAAAGTAGATATCTTCTTGAAGTCGATAAATCAAAAAAAGTAGAAGTTCTTAAAATTTTAGACCAAAATAGTGTATACTATGATGAGATAGGAAAAACTCAAACGGAGATGTTGGATATAGATAAAGAGTTTAGTTATAAATTGAAAGATCTTGTTCAATTAAATTCGTTTTGGTTTGAAGATTACTTTAAAATTAATAGTTAATGGGCTTAAAAATTAAAGAAATAGAAAGTTTAATAAAAGAAGGTATACCTGACGCTGAAATTTCTATACAAGATTTAGCGGGAGATGAGAATCATTATTCTGCGACAATAAAATCTAAAGTTTTTTCTGGTAAAAGTAGAATAGAACAACATAAGATAGTTTATAAAGCTTTAAAGGGAAAAATGGGTAATGAATTACATGCATTAGCTCTAAATACCAAAGAAAAATTATAAATAGGATAAATATGGACTCGAATATTCAAAAAATTATAGAAGATAAAATTAAATCAGAAGACGTTGTATTATTTATGAAAGGTACGCCAGAGGTGCCACAATGTGGTTTTTCTATGGCTGTTTCAAATGTTTTAAAACATTTAGATGTAAAATTTCTAGGAATAAATGTGCTTGAAAGTTCCGATATAAGAGATGGAATAAAAGTTTATAGTGACTGGCCTACAATACCTCAATTATATGTAAAAGGAGAATTTATTGGTGGATGTGATATTGTAAAAGAAATGTTTGAAAAAGGAGATTTGCAAAAAAAATTTGAAGAGAAAAAAGTTTCATTTAAAAATAAAGTTTAAGTTATTTAAAAATACTTCTTATTCTTTTGCTCAAATACTTTCTTAATATTTTCCAGAATGATACTTTTTCAAAATTATATTCTTTTAATTTATCATCAATTTTGTATTCAATCTTATTTTCCCAAATTAATTCTATAACCAAACTTTCTCTGAAAATATCTTCAAGTATTTTTGCTAATGATACAGTAATGAATGGTGCTAATATTTGATTTTTTTTTGATGCAATAAGTTGGTTAGAAATATCATCGAAACGAAACCACCATATATGATCAGTTCTATTTTCAAACACTAAATTATCACCTAGTCTTGATGGTAATTCAATATACCCTTTTGAGGAAACTCTTTGTAATTCCTTAATAAAAAATTCAAAATCTTCAATATGTTCAATTACATGACTAGCAATAACAAAATCAAACTCTTTGTCTTTGAATGGTAATTTTTTATCCTTAATTAAAACAAATTTTTTATCTATGTATATTTTTGAAAAATCTTTTACATCTGCTAGTACTGAGGCACATTTGTGAGCTCTAAATCCGCAGCCCACATCTAAAATTTTCCAATTAGAATTGTTTTCTAAAAGTTGGTTTATATAGGATATTGAAGTTCTTTTTAACAAATTAAATTTTACTATCTAGAATAATATTCAACAACTAAATTTGGTTCCATAATAGTTGGATATGGCACTTCAGAAAATTTTGGAATTCTTATCAATTTAGCAACTCTATTTTTTTCATCCATTTGAATGTAATCAGGAATTTCTCTTTCCTTGCTCACGATAGCGCCTGACACAACAACTAACTCTTTAGATTTATCTTTTATTTCTATTGTGTCTTTTTCAGTCACTAAAAAACTTGATATATTAACTTTTTTACCGTTAACTTTTACATGTCCATGATTAATTAATTGTCTTGCGGAAAAGACTGTTATTGCGAACTTCGCTCTATAAATAACTGTGTCCAATCTTCTTTCTAATAAACCTATAAAGTTTTCTGTGGTGTTTCCTCTTTTTTTAAGTGCTTTACGATAAACATTTCTAAATTGTCTTTCATTCATGTTTCCATAATAAGATTTTAATCTTTGTTTCGCTTGAAGTTGAGTTCCATAATCTGAAGCTTTTCCTTTAGTAGTTTTTCCATGTTGCCCTGGTTTATAATTTCTTGAATTAAATGGACTTTTTGGTCGACCCCATAAATTTGCTTTTAGACGTCTATCAACCTTGTGTTTAGATGCTAATCTTTTTGTCATATTTTATACAGAGTGATTTATAAACAATGAAAGTCATTTGTCAATTCAGGTTTTCTTATTAAATTCATTTAAAGTTGAGAATATACCTAATAAAATACGTATTTCTTGCTCTGATAAATTTAGCCTATGAAAAATATTATTAATATTTCTAATCATACTTTGTCTCTTATGATCAGGTTGTAAAAAACCTTTTCTATCAAGGCCTTTAATAATGAAATTTAAAAATTTATTCACTTCAGATTTTTTAGCTATTGAACTTTTATATCCAGTTTTATAATTAATTTTTTTACTTGAGAAATGTTTAAAAATTTCAAAACAAAAAATTATTGCACTATGAGATAAATTAAGTGAGCTGAATTTTTTATTACTAGGGATTTTTACTAAATAGTCGGCACAATTAATTTCATCATTAGATAGACCTGATGCTTCTGGTCCAAAGATAATTCCTATTTTTCTTCTCTTTTTTATTTTAGTTTTTAAATTTGTAATTGAAATAGTTTTTTTATTTATTTTTCTGATTCTTGAACTGCTAGCAAAAATTAAATCTAGATCTCCTATTGATTTTTCTACAGATTCATAAACTTTAGTAGATTTCAAGATGTCCTTAGCTCCTACTGATGTTGCTAAAGCTTTTTGATTTGGCCAACTGCATTTTGGTTTTACTATTCTTAAATACTTAATATTAAAATTTTTTATTGCTCTTGCTACTGAACCAATGTTTTCGCCTAATTGGGGTCTTACCAAAATAAAATAGATATTGCTTAAGCTCATTAATTATTTGCAGGAGCTTTTTCTTTATAAAGTTT
>CEUZ01060262.1_pt1 | contig 21214 bp, 22 predicted proteins | sample 361511 | NCBI WGS metagenome assembly CEUZ01 (sample SAMEA2622822, study PRJEB7988) | marine metagenome | biome: marine biome (ENVO:00000447); feature: surface water layer (ENVO:00002042); material: "saline water (ENVO:00002010), including plankton (ENVO:xxxxxxxx)" | depth 5 m
GTTATAGTCATTCAGATAGGAAATCAACCATTATGGGAATAATGTTTACCAGTGATAATAGATAATTTATGACTAGTTTAAACAGCACTAAAACTCCTGTTGTCACTAATAAAAATGAAACTAACGTAACAATAATTTTAATTGCGGCAGGTCGCAATTAATGCATCTTACAATAATAAAAATACCTTTCCATAGAAACACTTTATTTAACTATTTCGATATCGCAGTTAAGTGTCTGCAAAACAGATAATTAGGAGCTGAGAGTTTTATATGTTTGAACACGATATATTGATAATTGGAGCAGGGCTTGCAGGACTTCGTGCAGCAGTAGAAGGGGTCAGACAAGGATTGGATGTAGCAGTTGTTTCAAAAGTTCACCCAGTTCGCAGTCATTCCAATGCAGCTCAAGGTGGAATTAACGCTCCTTTAACCGATCGAGGAGATGATTGGGAAGGTCATGCCTACGACACAATAAAGGGTTCAGACTTTTTGGCTGATCAAGATGCAGTCGAAATAATGTCAACAGAAGCAGGAGACGCGGTAATTGAATTGGAAAGAATGGGAGTTATTTTTACAAGAGGTGAAGACGGTAAACTTGGCACAAGAGCATTTGGAGGACAGAAAGTAGCAAGAACATTCTTTGTCGGAGCTATCACGGGCTCAGCTTTATTACATGTACTTTACGAACAATCACTTAAGCTTGGTTTAAATGTATATGAAGAATGGTTTGTTACAAAACTAATAATAGAGGATGGAGTTTGTAGAGGAGTCGTAGCTTATGATATTAAAAACGGACAACTACATACTATAAAGGCCAAGGCAGTAATCATGGCAGCCGGTGGTAATGGGAGGGTATTTGAACCCTCAACCCAGGCCTTAATTTGTACAGGTGATGGTATGGCTCTTGCATACCGAGCTGGTGTTCCACTTATGGACATGGAAATGGTGCAATATCATCCCACAACCCTAGCTAGAACAGGAATATTGATGTCCGAAGCAGCAAGGGGAGAAGGTGCATATTTATTGAACTCAAATGGGGATAGATTTATGGAAAAATATGCCCCTGATTATATGGAATTAGCTTCAAGAGATGTAGTTTCAAGATCTGAGCAAACAGAGATTGACGAGGGTAGAGGTATTGACGGTAATGTACTACTTGATGTTAGACATTTAGGTAGAGATTTTATTGAAAAAAGATTAGGTTATCTTCAGGAAGTTTCTTTAGAATTTTTAGGTATTGATATGGCTGAACAAGCCGTACCTGTTAGACCTGGTATGCACTATATCATGGGCGGCATAAAAACTGACGTGAACGGTTTGACGGAAATACCAGGATTGTATGCTGCTGGTGAATGCGCAAATGTAAGCGTTCATGGAGCTAACCGATTAGGTGCTAATTCTCTATTAGATACAGTGGTGTTTGGCAGAAGATCAGCAGAACACGCTGCTGAATACATAAAATCACTGGGCCCAAATTCTAAATCAGAAGTTGACTTAACCCTTGAACAACAAAGATTGCAGTCAATATTTGATCGACCAAAAGGTGAGAATATAGCTAAAGTTAGAGAAGATATGGCTGTAAATATGACCAAGGGAATTGGAGTATGGAGAGATCAAAATTCAATAGAAGGAGCATTAGAAAATTTAACTACCATCAAAGATAGATTAAAAAAGGTTTCAGTTGAAAATAAAGGCAAATATTTTAATACCAACTTGATTTTTGCTCTAGAATTGGAATTCATGGTTGATAATGCTGAGGCCATAATTCATGGTGCAATTACAAGAACAGAAAGTAGGGGAGCTCATTTCAGAACCGACATGCCTGATAGGGATGATAAAAACTGGCTAAAACACACTTTGGTTTATCATGATGTTAATTGTGAAAATGATGTAAGAATAGAGACCAAACCGGTAACAATAACCAAATGGAAGCCAGTAGAGAGGGTCTATTAATGAACGTTAACCTTAAAGTAAAGAGATTTGATCCAGATCAAGGCTCAAAAACTAATTGGTGGCAAGAATATAGTGTTGATATACATCAAGACTCTACAATTCTGGATGCTTTAATTCATGTCAGAGAATATGAGGATCCGTCTTTAGCTCTAAGATGTGCGTGCAGAGCTTCTATTTGTGGTTCTTGTGGAATGAAAGTCAATGGAAGTGCTAAGTTAGTATGTAAAACAAGAGTAGTTGAAATATCTCCTGAAGGCGATCAGATTAAGATTGAACCGATGGGTAATCAACCTGTTCTAAAAGATTTGGTTGTTTCATTAGATACTTTTTTTGATCAAATTAAAAAGGTTAACCCTTATCTTCAACCAGACAATGTCCCAACAGAAGGAGAATATGTAGCTTCTAATGAATCTATGGAAAATTTACTCCCAGCAATGAATTGTATAATGTGTGGTTGCTGCGTATCTGATTGTACTGTATTAGAAGTTGACGATAAATTCTTAGGTCCCGCTGCTCTAGCTAAAGCATATAGATTTGTTGCTGACCCTCGTGACGATGCAAGCTCTTCGCGTTTGGGAGACTTAGTTGAAGAGGGAGGAGTTTGGGATTGTACTCGGTGTATGCAATGTGTCGAGGTCTGCCCCAAAGGCGTAGACCCGATGGATAGAATAATGGAATTGAGGGAAAAAGCACTCGAGGCAGGCTATAACAATTCATATGGAGCAAGACATTCCAATGTATTCGCTGACATGATTGAGCACAGTGGAAGAGTAGACGAATTAAGACTTCCGGTTAAAACTAAAGGTATTTTCAACTTGCCTGAACTAATTAAATTGATACCACTAGGAATCAGAGCTCAATTAAAAGGCAAACGGCCACCGATAATTCATAAAAAAAACCCTGGTCAAGAACACGTACGAAGTATTTTCAGAAAGGCAAATAAAGACAAATGAAATATGCTTTTTACCCAGGTTGCGTCTCTAGAGGAGCTGCACCCGAACTATTCAAGTCAACGATTGAAGTCTGCAAAAGATTAGATATTGAATTGGAATATGAGCCTATGAGGTCTGCGTCCTGTACAGGGTCTGGGATACTTCAAGAAAAAAATCTCAGACTTGCCGACACACTAAATGCAAGAACGTTTGCTTTAGCTGAACGAACTGGACTCCCTCTCATTAATATTTGTAGTACTTGTCAAGGAGTAATGTCTCAGGCAAATGAGCGACTTAAAGCTGACCCTGAATACCTAGAAAGTATTAATAAAGATCTCTCTGAAGAAGGCTTGGAATATAAAGGTGGTGTAGAACCAAGACATCTAATGTGGGTAATAGTTGAAGATATTGGGATTGAAAGACTGAAAGCAGAAATTACAAACCCTTTGACAGAGTTCAAAGTAGCCCCTTTTTATGGATGCTATATAGTTCGTCCATCAACAGCCCTAGGCTTTGAAGAGCATCCAGATAGGAAAGATGCACTTGAAAAAGTAATAGAAGCAGTTGGGGCTGAGGTAGTTGATTTCCCAGGTAAAACTCAATGCTGCGGGTTTCCTATACTTACAATAAATGAGACTAATTCAGTAAAAATGGTCGCAAACCATACTCTTAATGCCAAACAGGGAGGGGCAGAAGCAATGGTTACACCATGCCCTCTATGTCACCTTAATTTGGATGGATACCAGCCTAATGCTTCTGCACAAGCAAAACAACCAATAGATCTACCGATTATCCATCTGCCCCAATTACTTGGATTGGCAATGGGAATAGATCCAAAACTAATGAGAATGGATAAACATATTGTTTCTACACAAAAAATACTCTCAGAAGTCTCCTTGAAACCTTAAGTTTTAATCTGTGTCAATCAGTCCAATAGGATATCCCAACCAAGCCGGGACCAGTATGCACCCCCATAGCTGCCGTAAATTCACTGATATATAGTTCCCTACAGTCAAAATTGTTTTCAATCTGTTGAACCAATAATCTTGCATTATCTATATTATTACCGTGCATAACACATATATTAGCTGGATTATTACCTATATGATTTCTCATTAAACTCAACATAATCTCATTTGCCTTTTTCCTAGTCCTCGGTTTTGCCACGTTAGTTACATCACCTCTAAACATCTGTAACATCGGTTTAATTTTTAATAGAGCGGCACCGGCATATGCAATGCGTGGAATTCTTCCACTTTTCCACACATAATAAAGGGTGTCCAAATAAGCTAATAAATATACTCTCTCAATGACTTTTAAAGCAGCTGAATACACTTTGTCAATTGGATCTCCCATGCTGGCTGCTTTCACTGCTTCTAATACAACAAGGCCTTCTGATCCGGCTGCAGACTCTGAGTCAATCAGCTTGATATCTATTCCTGGTAACTCAATTTTTGCTATTGCTATAGCATTTTCAGCAGATTTATATGAAGAGCTAAAATTTGAAGATACCGTTATACAAAGAACTTTATTTGAAACTTTTGATGCCAGTCTAAAAGCATCTAGATAGCTCGAAGGGGAAGGAGCCGCTGTGCTAGGGACTGGGTTTGTATTAGATAATATCCTGTAGAAATCATTTGAAGAAATATCTATCCCGTCCTTAAAAGTTTTGGATCCGATCATCAGTTGCATTGGTACAATTTTAACTAGATTGGATAAGTCAGTTTTAGGTAGAGACGCTGCACTATCTACTACGATCACAACCTTTTTACTATCTGATTTCGATTTATAATTTGGCAACATGGTATGTCCAATTTACGCATGTATAGAAGTGTACGGTCAACAAATAACGTTTTAACCGATAAATCTCGAGATAAACACCCGCATAAAAGTTAAAATCTATATATCTACAATGATAAACTGTAATCAGTTGGAGAACTAAGTATGAAAGAAACTCGAGTTATAAAACTACCAGGTATGAACGACATGTCTGGAGAGGGGTATCAACGATTATTATCGTTATCAGATACTTTAAAGAAATTTGCTCTGGATAAAGACTACACATTAATTGACACACCTCTTATAGAACAATCAGAACTTTTTATACGTAAATCTGGAGGGGAATTCTCTGCCCAAACATATTCTTTTATAGACCCGGACGGAAGAAAAGTTAGCTTGAGACCAGAATTCACGTCTTCAGTAATACGTTATTTTATTGAAAACAAAGATCTTCCTCTTCCTGTGAAGTTTCAATATGTCGGTCCAGTTTTTCGATATGAAGAAGGATATAGCCAATTCACTCAATTTGGAGCTGAATTAATTGGACCACAAAGCCTAGATTCTGATTTAGATATTATCGAGATGGCTTGGTCTGCACTCACTTTATGCGGCATGAAAGATTATGGGATTAGAATAGGAAACTTAGGAATTATAGACGATTTACTTAATAAATTTGGTCTATCTGCTTCAATGAAACTTTTTATAGTAAGTAATATTGGTAAGTTGAAAAATGACGAAGTTCAACCGGATCAATTAGTGGAAGTAGCGAAAAAACTAGGACTCATAAATAATAGTCCGGACCCACAGACGGAACATTTACTAGATTCAGTAGGACTAAAAACAGCTCAACAATTTGTAAAAGAAATCATGGTTGATCCTATACCTACCGTAGTAGGTAGACGCTCCAGCGAACAAATCATAGAAAGACTCTTAAGGAAAGCTAAAGCATTCAACAGAGAGGACAGGGTGCTTCCAGCTTTACAATTAATAACCACTGTATCCAAAGTTCAGGGTAAGCCGTCAACAGCAATTCAAGCTATGAAAAATATATTCATATCCAATAAAATTGATTCTCAAAGATTGGAAGATTTTGATCTGTTGTCATCTTCACTAGTTAACCGTGGTATAAAAGAATCATACGTTACGATTGATTTTGGTTTAGCACGTGACATTTCTTATTACACAGGTATGATTTTTGATATCGAGATCCGGAAAGAATCTAGTTTAGTTTCTTTAGGAGGCGGCGGCCGGTACGATGGATTGGTAAATGCCTTAGGTGGAAAACAAATTCCTGCTTTAGGATTTGCATTTAACTTAGACAAAATATTGGAAGCTATAAATTGAACTTGCCATTGTTAAAACGAGGAAATAGATGTTAAGACTAGCAATACCTAGTGACGGAGCGCTTCATGAACCATCACTTCTATTCTTAAAGGAGTGTGGCCTAACTATTCAAAGAACAAATCTGCGTAGCTACACCGCAGAAATACCTAGATTACCTGGACTAGTAGTGCATTTCCAACGTGGTTCTGACATAGGAATTAAAGTTGAAGAAGGCAGTGCAGATATGGGCATATTGGGTCGTGACCGTTTCCTAGAAACGAGTCGAAAGAACGGTAATACCATGATTGTCATTGATAATCTTGGTTTCGGCCATTCAAATTTGGTAATTGGCGTTCCAGATTCTTGGATCGACGTAACATCAACTGCTGATTTAGCTGAACTATCGATGGATTTTAGAGCTCAGGGCAAAGAACTCCAAATAGCAACAAAATACCCAAAACTTGTGGAACGATTTCTACTAGATAGGGGCGTGAATTTCTTTTCTCTGGTTGAATCCAGTGGAACATTAGAAGCTGCTCCAGCTATGGGTTACGCTGACATTATTGCAGATATATCGTCTACAGGTACTACTTTACGTGAAAACCGATTAAAGACAATCGAAGAAGGGTGCGTTATCTCATCTCAAGCTTGTATTGTCATAAACAAGTCTATCGACAAATCAGATCCTCACAAATTGCAGATAGTTAGAGACTTGGTACAATCCATAGAAGCACATCTTCAGGCATTAAATCACTATAGCATTACAGCCAACATTGCAGGTAAAGGACCAAAAGAAATTGCTGAGCTAATCTTGGAAAAACCAGATATATCAGGATTAAGAGGACCTACGATATCAAAAGTTTATAAGTTAGGTGAGGAAAACTGGTATGCTGTTACCGTTATAGTAGAAAAAGAAAAGTTGCTAAACGCAGTTACACAATTCAAGAATATCGGTGGCAACTCAGTCACAGTATCTCAACCTAACTATGTTTTCCATGCAAAAAGTGGCGCTACCAACATGCTTGAATCTATAGGCATTTAAATTAAGCATTGTGTAACAAAATTGTTGAATGATTAGTTAGACTTGAACTAATAGAAAAATTGCCTAACCTTCCAACACATATAAGAATTTCATGGGAAGTAGCTATTCAATTGGAAAACTCTACTATATTTGATAATCTCGGAATGTACCTTCTTGGTTCCACTTCACCTGATATACGTGCTATGACGAAGGAGAGTAGACAACAATATCATTTTGCGCCACTCGACTTTGACGAGATTGGGAAGGGAGTTGATAATATGCTAAAGCTTTACCCTCAATTATCGAACCTCCCTAATGGAAATACTACCGCAGCTTTTATAGCAGGATATATATCCCATATTGTTCTCGATGAATGCTGGATAAAGACCATGTTCAGACCATTATTTGGTAATGGTAACAACGTATCTAACCTAATTAATGATCGGGCTCTGCAACTTGAAATGGATAAAAGTTCATCGATGATATCAAAAGAAGCTATACAACATATAGCAAATATACAAGATTTGCCTGTACCAGGATTTATACCTGCAAAAACTATTTTAGATTGGAAGCAATGGGTATCTAATTTTTTAAATCGTGATTTTACCTGGGAAAGATTACGTTTCATGGCTCAAAGAATTTCTATGGGCGATCAAAGCCACGCTGCACATAAAGTGGCTGATAAATTCTTAAAAGATATGCCCGGTAGCCTTAATAATCTATTGAAACAACTACCTGGCGATAACCTTGCCAATTTTGAGACATTTACTAAGCAGAAAATAAAAAAAACTCTGAACGGATACCTCTTATGAGAATAACGAAAGGTTTTAAACAAACTCGTGAACATTTACTTGAAAAACGACAACCAGGTTTTTCCAGTATGAACCCGGCTATTCTCAAGAAATCTTCTGACATACTAGGAAAGGATTTTTCTACAATTGATGACGTCGTCATCGAAATTATAAACAGAGTCAAGAAAGGCGGCGACACTGCAATAAGGAAACTGTCGAATCAATTTGACGGCCTGTGGTTAGATCAATTGGTAGTGCCCGATAAAACAATTTGTGAAGCATATCAATTAATCGATCCGATGATAGTAGATGCACTTAAGATTTCTACAAAACGTGCACAAAGTTTCCATAAATCTAGCCTTCCAAAAGCATGGTTTGATAGTCAACAAGGTTACGGAGAATCTATCAACCCGGTACAAAGGGTAGGGGCCTATATCCCAGGAGGGTCTGCACCGTTACCTTCTACTGTAATAATGACAGTAATTCCTGCAAAAATCGCAGGAGTCAAAGAAGTGTTCTTATTTACACCATCCACCAAAACCGGATCACCAGACCCTTCTGTGCTTGTGGCTGCTGATATAGTTGGGGCTGATAAAATTTTCCAAATTGGTGGAGCTCAAGCAATAGCTGCAATGGCATATGGTACGGAAACGGTTCCTCCTGTAGACCTGATTTGCGGACCTGGAAATATATTCGTAACCCGGGCAAAAAAATTTATGTTTGGAGAGGTTGGAATAGATGGCCTTTACGGACCAACAGAAACTCTTATAATCGCTGATGAAACAGCTGATCCGGCCCTCTGTGCAGTAGATCTACTCGCTCAGGCAGAACACGATGTAATGGCAATGCCTATACTTTTAACCTCTTCCGAATTGATTGGTGAACGTGTACTTAATGAACTGATGATTAGAGTTAAAGAACTGGATAGATCATCCATAGCAACTATTGCTGTGGAAGAACATGGGTGTATAGGAATCTTAAACGACCTTGAAGAAATGATTCAAATATCAAATGAATTCGCACCAGAACATATCTCATTAATGGTTTCAGATGCTGAAAACCATGTTAATAAGATACGCAATGCTGGAGCTATATTTGTCGGGAAATGGTCGCACGAAGTCCTCGGTGACTATGTAGCAGGACCTAGCCACGTTATGCCAACGGGTGGAACCGCCAAATTTATCTCTGGTTTAAATGTGAGAACATTCCTAAAATTTAGTCCTGTCGTTAACTTAGATAAAAATCAAGCTTTGAACCTGAGTAAAACAGCGGCTACGATTGGTAGAGCAGAAGGTCTGACCGCTCACTCAAAAGCGGCTGAAATGCGTGAAAATATCAAAGATATCTCATTTTAAGAGGTGTATCTCAATGTCAAATAACTCCGACGCTAAAAATAACATTTACCAACTCATTAGGCCCCATTTGGTAGAAATCAAGACTTATGATCCTGTACAGCCTCCAGAAATGCTTGCAAAACAGGCAGGAATAGCCGAGGAAAATGTAATCAAACTAAATGGTAATGAAAATCCATTTGGGTGTTCTCAAGAAGCCTTAGATGCTATCTCTAAAACCCCATTCCATGTGTACCCTGACCCATTGCAATACAACATGAGAAATACTATTGCAGAGTATGCAAATACAAATATAGATAACGTGATTGTAGGATCAGGAAGCGATGAATTAATTGATCTTCTTTTCAGATTATTCGTTTCTCCCGGTGACTCAATAATCGACAGTGATCCAACTTTTGGTATGTACGGTTTCTGTGCAAGAGTTGCTGGAGCTGAAACAATCATGGTGCCTAGGAATGAAAATTTTGACATAAATATTGACGAAATAAATAAAGCCGCTTTAAATCCGAAAGCTAAAATTATATTTGTAAGTTCTCCTAACAATCCTACTGGTAATATCGTCTCTGAATCAGAAGTTAGAGACCTATTGGAAACGGGTTTACTAGTAGTTATAGATGAAGCTTATTACGAATTTGCAAATTCTACAGTATCAAATTTGATCCAAGAGTATGAAAACTTGGTAATACTACGGACTATGAGCAAATGGGCTGGATTAGCAGGTTTAAGGATAGGCTACGGGATCATGAGTAAAAGATTAGTAAAACATTTAATCGATATAAAACCTCCATACAGTGTAAATGTGGCAGCAGAAGCAGCTCTAATAGCTTCGCTTCATGATGCTGAAACTTTAATTGAAAGGGTCAGTAAAATCATTGAAGAAAGAAATAGGATGTTTGGTATGATTAACAACATCCCTGGAATCAAAGCTTGGCCTTCTTTCGGCAATTTTATTCTATGTGGTTTCAATCCAGGCATGGCGCAAAAAGTATACGATGGGCTATGTAATAAAGGTATATTTGTAAGACGATTTGGAACAGACCGTCTCAAAGATACTTTCCGGATAACAGTGGGTAACTCTAGTGAGACCGATACTGCGATTAAAGCTATAAGATCACTGATGGCACAACTAAGCTAGTTTAATAGATTTATTATGTGTAATATTGGTGATTATCTTTTCAGAATTGTCACTAGTTACAATGTCAGCATATACTAAAAATGAAATACCAGATGTCGTTATCATAGGTGCTGGTGCATCTGGAGCAGCTTTTGCCTGGAGCCTCGTAAACAAAGGATTTAGCGTGGTTTGCTTGGAGCAGGGAGGTTGGGAAGATCCTTCTTCTTATCCTAGTACTAAAGTTGACTGGGAGCTTTCTCGTATTACTTCCATGAATGCCGATCCCAATGTAAGAAAACTTCCACAAGACTACCCAGTGAATTCGGATGACTCTCCTATAACTCCTTTGATGTACAATGCAGTGGGTGGAAGCACCATACATTGGAGTGGACACTTTCCTCGATTTAAACCATCAGACTTCAAAGTCAGAACACTGGACGGTATAGCTGAAGATTTTCCTATGTCCTATAGTGACCTTGAACCCTACTTCGATACTAATGATTCTATAACAGGTGTGTCTGGGATTACTGGAGACCCTGCAAATCCAGAAAGGTCTGATCGACAGACTAATCCTATTCCCCTAGGCACTCTAGGAGAAAAAATAGCAAAAGGGTTTGACAATCTAGGTTGGCATTGGTGGCCATCTGACAGTGCGATTATTACCCAACCATTTGATGGGCGGCAAGCTTGTAATAATTGTGGCCCATGTGATATAGGCTGTTCTAGGAAAGCAAAAGCAAGCACGGATGTCACATATTGGCCAAAAGCAATCAATAAAGGAACTATCCTAAAAACATGGAGTAGGGTGAGAGCAGTGACCTTGTCTAAAACCGGGTTGGCTGATGGCGTGGAATACTACGATAGAGATGGCACCCTACACAAACAAAAGGCAAAAAGTGTTGTTATTGCCAGTAATGGTATTGGTACTCCTCGAATCCTATTAAACTCTCATTCAAGTAAGTTCCCAACAGGCTTGGCTAATAGTAGTGGAATGGTTGGTAAAAATTTAATGTTCCATCCATATGGTAGTGTTACTGGTATTTTTAAAGATAAACTTAATGGTTACCAAGGTCCTATAGGTGCGGCTATTCTAAGTCAACAGTTCTATGAGACAGATCTTTCGCGTGGATTCTTTAGAGGTTACACGTTTCAACTTGCCCGAAGTTCAGGACCTTTAACTACAGCCCTTGGAGGACTCGGGAAGGATACTAGAATCCCCTGGGGTACTGAACACCATAAAATATTCAAGGAAAGATTTGCCCATACTGCTACGATATGTGTTATCGGGGAAGATCTTCCTGAACTCCACAACATGGTATCTATTGACGATGATTTAATAGATATTTATGGAATTCCGGCTCCTAAAATCTCTTACAAAATGAGTGAAAATAGTAAGAGAATGATAGAACACGGTATAAAGATGGCAAAAAAGGTAATGGAAGCTGCCGGATCAAAAGAAATCCTTTCTAATTCCCTTATGAAACCAGCTGGATGGCACCTCATGGGTACAGCGAGGATGGGCAATGATCCTGAAACATCTGTTGTCGATAAAAACGGACGGGCACACGACATTCAAAACCTTTATATCATTGACGGCAGTATCCTAGTTACCGGTGGTGCAGTTAATCCAACATCTACGATTCAAGCAATTGCTTTATATATAGCTGACAAATTTGAAAATTGTGTCAAGTGAAATCACTCAATCAATATTGAATTTATCAATGTCAAAAAACAAAAAACAACTCATATATTTCTCAACGATCGAAACTAAGTTATTACAAGATATTCTTAGTACAATTATACCCGGTGAAGGGTCTTTCCCAAGCGCTGACAAAGTAAATGTATTGGAGTACATCGAATCCGTACTGGAAATAGATCCAATCCTTCGTAGAGTCTATTGTGAAGGGTTAAAAAACGTTGAGATTTTGACATGGCAATTACATTCAGTTGAATTCAAAGATTTAAGTTCCCAATTAAAAAATGAAATATTAAAAACCATTGAAACTGAATTTCCTAATTTCTTTGAACTTCTTGTTCTGCATACTTACGCTGGATACTATACTGATCATACCATTATTAAGCTACTGGATCTTGATTCTGTCAAACCTCAACCAAATGGTTATAAATTGAGACCATTTGAAAAAACATTGATTGCCAAAGTATCAAGGACCAGCAAAATTTGGAGAGCATAATAATTTATAGATCTAACAACTAAAATTGCCTACCTTTTAGTAAGAAACATATGTCACAATAGTATAAGACTAATAAGACATCGAGGTATCTAGTATTGGACAAAAGAATTGCGACAATAACACGAGAGACTGGTGAAACCAGTATCTCAATTGAAATTAATATAGATGGTAATGGCATTTACAGTATAGATACGGGTAACGGGATGTTTGATCATTTAATTGCCCAGCTTTCTAGACATGGTTTATTGGATTTAACCGTATCATGTAAAGGAGACTCAAATGTCGGTTGGCACCATATTGTAGAAGATACTGCTATTGTGCTTGGACGAGCTATAAATGAAGCAGTTACCAAAGGACCATCTGAAATTAACCGAATGGCACATTCGTTCGTACCTTTAGACGAATCTCTAGCCTTAGTAGCTGTAGATTTTGGAGGACGAGGGTATTCTATGATCGATATCCCATTAACGGAAACCGATCTTGGTGATCTTTCTCCTCAATTAATTAACCATTTTCTCGAAACTTTGGCTACAGAAGGACGATTCAATTTACATGCGAGGATTATGACGGGATCAAGCAACCACCACAAAGCAGAGGCTGTTTTCAAAGCACTTGCGAGGGCTACCCGTTCTGCATTGACGATAGACGAACGACGAGTAGGAGTACCAAGCACTAAAGGATCAATAGGTTAAGAATTTCTATATCGGCTCGAGTTCGAAACGATAATTCTCGATCACAGTATTAGCAAGCAAAGTCTGGCACATATTTGTCACTGATTTGTTAGCAGATTCTTCATCTGTAGAAGATAAACGTAATTCAAAATATTTACCTGAATTTACACTAACTAGTGAATCATGTCCTAAATCTTTTAATCCGGCTTCTATTGTCATTCCAACAGGATCATTAACTGCGCTCTTAAATGTCACATAAACCTTTGCTAGGTACATTTAAGACTGTCTCTCATTGCAAAAAGCAAACCTTTTTATAAAAACCACTATATTATCCTTCTATCTTGAGAGATATTCAGGAGCATTTGGAGAATTAACATGAGCAGAAATAAATGCCTCTATCTTTTCTTCGTCAAATTCTTCAAATATTTCAATAAACGTCCATGCTGTTAAAGCTATTCTACTGCCAAGTTCGGGATATGGTGACATTATCACCTCGGTACTACGATCAGCTATCTCCTTTAACTTGATTATTAGATCATCACAGCCTTCGGGGCAATCATAATGTATGCCCACACCACCGTGTTCCAAATTATGGATCAGAACCTCGTCTTCCAACGGTTCATCATATACTCCCCATCGGGCTGGGGCTCCGGAATCAAAATAGTGCCAGCCAGAAACTGCTGGAGTTGTAAAGTAGGGTGGATGTGATTCTCCTCTTTCTATGTGAGTAGTGCCCTGACTTTCAAATCTTTGCCCGGGGCCATCTGGACCCTTTGGACTTCCAAAATCCAGAGGGAGCCCACCTGCAAAAAGGGAAAATATAAATAACGCTGCAATAGTGCTTACAGCTGTGAAACCAAGAAAACGAACCGTTCTTCTTCTACGGCGCCTACGCTCACGCCGAGCGGCCCTAGCTTGAGTGGGAGTTAATTTTTCTTTTTTATTATCACTTGTTGTTGTCATGACTTCCATTCATTTTAAATCAAAATTTCTGGTATTACTTTAGATTTTTTCCTGTCAGCAGTCTATAGGCGTCGATATATCGCTCCCGGGTTTTCTCTATAATCTCATCAGGTAGTGGTGGGGCCGGAGGTTCATGATCCCATCCTTGACCATCTAACCAATCTCTAACGAATTGCTTGTCAAAATTGGGTTGTGATCTACCCGGGGAATACCCTTTTGCATCCCAAAATCGGCTGGAATCAGGCGTGAGTAGCTCATCGATAAGACTAAGTTCACCATCAATATACCCAAATTCCATTTTAGTATCTGCAATTATAATTCCTTTGGATAGAGCTATGTCATGGGCCGCATTGTAAACTTTTACGGTTGTTGAAGCTAACCATTTCGTCTCATCTTTACCAACCAGTTGTTCAACTTCCTCAATTGTCATGTTTTCATCATGACCCACTTCAGCTTTTGTTGTCGGCGTAAAAAGAGGCTCTGGGAATTTATCTCCTTCTTGTAATCCTGCTGGCATAGACATACCTGAAACAGTCCCGATTTTTTTATATTCGGACCAGGCCGAACCAGTTATATAACCTCGGACCACACATTCGACGTCTACACGCTCTGCTTTTTTAACTACCATTGCCTGACGAGCTAGTTCGGCAGGAATATCTACTTCACCACTGTTACTCGCAAGAGCAACAAAATGGTTTGGTACGATATGCTTTGTTTGATCAAACCAGTAGGATGAAATCTGAGCGAGTACAGCTCCCTTATCCGGTATCCCTGTTGGAAGAACCACGTCAAAAGCAGAAATCCTATCTGTTGTAACCATTAGCAATAATCCATCTTTCAACTGGTGAGTATCCCTCACCTTACCTCTATAAATAAGATTATCTAATGGTGATTCAATTATCGCTGTCTTCAAATATTATCTCCATGATTTATAACTAATAGTATCTTATTCAAATATATCCCGTTCAAATCATCTGTTTAATTTTATCCATGATTTTTATCAAGTAAACCTGCTCGTAAAAAAGTCTCGTCAACATGCCTCACATAGTACCTATAATCAAATAACGAGTTGAGTTCCTGTAAAGGTATAAGATCAAGTACCTTAGGTTCCTGTCTTAGTAATTCTCGGAAATCTAACTTATCATCCCAGCTTTTCATTGCAAGAGTATGAACTAAACTGTATGCAGTTTCTCTAGCCATACCTGATTCAATCAAAGCGAGTAATACTCTTTGAGAGAATAAAACCCCTTTAGTCGATTCCATATTTTCCATCATCCTATCTGGATAAATATTTAAGTCTCTTATCACCCCTGTAAATAAATTGAGGATGTAATCTAGGGCGGTACAAGCATCAGGAAGTATTAATCTTTCCGTAGATGAATGACTTATATCTCGTTCTCCCCAAAGTGCCACATTTTCCATAGCAGTTACTGAATGTCCTCTAATTAACCTCGCCAATCCACATATTCTTTCTGATAATTCAGGATTTCGCTTATGGGGCATAGACGAGGATCCAGGCTGTCCTTTCGGAAACCCTTCAGAAACTTCTAAAATTTCTGTTCTTTGTAGAGCCCTTATTTCAGTCGCAAATTTCTCCAATGATGCTGCAACAAGAGCTAGAGTAGTTATAAGTTGTGCATGTCTATCACGTTGTAATACTTGATTTGAAATAGGTGCAGGTCGTAAACCAAGACGCGAGCAAACTTTGGTTTCAATTGATGGAGGAACAGTAGCATGAGTTCCTACAGGCCCAGATATTTTACCGTAAGAAATAACTTCTTTAGCTTGAATAAGTCTTTCTCTATTTCGTCTAACCTCATCCCACCATAAAGCCAATTTCAAGCCAAATGTAATTGGTTCAGCCTGAACTCCGTGGGTTCTACCAACCATTAGAGTGTTTTTATGTTCCAAAGACCGTTTTTCTAATATATTTAGTAGCTTATCGGTTTCAGTAATTAAAATTTCCATTGAATCAAGCAACAGCAGACTTGTCGAAGTGTCCCATACATCGCTCGTTGTTAATCCTAGATGAATCCATCTACCTTCTGGTCCTATAAATTCTGTTATAGAACTTAGAAAAGCCGTCATCTCGTGTCGAGTATCGATAAGGATCTCATCAAGGCGTTTTTTGTTATATGTAACACCTCTCAATTTCTCCATATCTTCCTGAGGTATTACTCCTTCGTCTGTCCATGCTTCGCATACAGCCATCTCTACGTCTAGCCATCGGTCGTATTTATTATCTTCAGACCAAACACGTTTCATATCTGTACGCGTATATCGTTCAATCATTTAATCAATACCTTATTTTGATTTAAATCCATTTCTATAATATTCGCAGTCTTTAAGTTATTATGACGAGATTTTCTTCACAATCCAACTATTTAGCAAATAAATGTCAATGTCTAATATATCAAGTTTTCATTAAAATTAGAGGTACCATCATTTCGTCTTGCGAAAGTCCACCATGACTTGCTTGATCAACATGGGTTTTCGGCAGAGCAGTTGGATATCTATAATCTATTACAGAATCTCCTTTTGATATAGCCCAGTAATTTCCAATCCTCGATTTAGTAATATAAGACACAGGATTTTTACCCAATAAATTCAATTCCAAGATTTCTGAAGAAGACAATAGATAGAAATGGTCACCAAATCTTTCACGAAAGCGAGTTTCAAATTCATCTGACATGTCTTTAGTAACCGCAAAATTAACTGCTCTGCCAGTGCCCCAAGGTTCTCTATCTAGACAATTCAATAAATCATCTGAAGATTCAAGACGAATTATGTTTTGTGGCCCCGAATTTTTCAAGCCGTGGTCAGCAGACACTATAACTGTAGATCTGGGTGGTAATTTATCCAAAAGATGAGAAATATGAAAATCTATTTTCTTTATTTCAAGTTTTACTAAATCGTGATCAATTCCATTTTGGTGAGAGAGTGTATCGACCTCAGAATAATATAAATGTGTAAAAGTTGAGTCAATTGCTCTATTTAAATGATTCGAAACGATATTTACTGCTTCTTCAAAAGTTTTATAAGTTTCACAAGGTGAGTGGCCTCTCCAATAAGTAGAATACGCTGTATCGGCTATCAACTCAGGTATAACTCCTAGTGTGGTTCGATCAAATTTAGAAATCATCGATTCTGCCGGATAAGCTTGTCTGGGAGTTATCCCGAGAGTAGACAGATCCATCTGATCATATCTACGATTGAAACGTATTATAGTTGATATGGTATCTATCTCTTTAATATACAAATGCCAGTTAGGAACTCCGTGCTGGCTAGGCCATAGACCAGTTGCATAGGAAGTGAGTACTGTCGATGTCGTGGAAGGGAAAACCGTAACAAGCTCCATTGCTGTATTTGAAAATAGGGAATTGGAATTTCCTGCTTCTTGGACTACATTCATTCCTAAACCGTCTACGATTACTAAAATAAGGTGATCATTTGATCCAATCATATCAATCAGTTTTTGTACATTAGAAGACCCTGTTAATCCTTTGATTCCAGCAATACTTCCAACTGCATTTGAAAGATCTACTATACTGGGGGTTTTAGTGGACGGCAAAATCAAGTCACCTTGATTACTCGCTTCAATAATACGTTCAACATCATTCACGATAGATCACTTTGCTAAGTACTAACATATTAAATCTCAGATTTTTCAATATATGGACCTTCCAAATTAATAACGGGAATTCCTCCACCTGTTCTAAATAGAACTGCACAAGATACAGAATCACCTGGATTTGTCTCTCTATGTATAGTTCCTGCTGGTATGAAAACAAAATCACCTTCAAAAGCTTCGACTCTCTCTGTTCCTGCAAATCCAAATTCAAAATTAGCCTTTCCCGAAACAAGATGCAGATAGGTGTCATTGATATCATGATGATGCCAAGCAGATACTTCACCAGGAGCCATTTCTACTAGACCACACCAGACATTGTCTTGAGAAAAAGCTTCTCTCCTTTTCATACCTGTAGTTTGTTCTGTATTGCGATAATTGTCCCTATCTATTTTTATGATTTGATTAATCATTAATTACACCAATTAATTTTCGGTAATATGTACTTTGCCAAATAATCCAATTTTGTATCTATTTTAGCCCTTTTCGGTACTTTATTGTTCACAAAAGATCATAATTAATAGGCTTTATTTAGGCTTTGAGCTGTTTTCCTATTTTCGCCATAGAGCAAAGTTTTCATCAAAAACAACCACCAACACCAGACCGGTTAAACATCGACTTCTCTGGTCTACCCAATTTTACCATCACGGTCTAAATCGGTCATTTATTCCACCCTAAGTTGTTGTTCTGGACATTTTATCTATAATTACTAGATCAATTTTTTTGGGAGAAAGATTATTGAAACAGATTCTTGTTATTTCATTAATTACTTTACTGGCACTTGGTACTGCTTGTGCATGGATATCACCATCGAGTGATGCAACCAGTGAAGGAATCAAGGTTCATGGTCACTGGACTGTGACTGTCACCAATCCCGATGGCAGCGTGGATACTGTGCATGAGTTTGATAACGAAATAACTAACCTCGGAAAAGATCTTTTGATTCACTTACTTAACGATCCAAACTATACGGAAGCAGATTCTGGAATCGGAGACGGTACTAAGGTCATAAAGTCTGCCAGATACCGAATAATGAATTGGTATATACATCTTTATGGGCAAGCTGGTACAACTAAAGCTGGTATCCCTGGTACTCAATTAAACCTTAATCTTGATTGCGCTGAAGAAATCAATGAATTTTCTGTTCCTGTCATAAACACCGACCCACACTTCGTGATGTTAGAGAGTGATGCACAGAAAAACTTTTCCGACACACCTCATTCGGCTGCACTGCATTTGACCGCAACTTGCTCCGTGACCAAAGCTTCAAATTCATCAACAATAACTGAAATAGCTACTGCACCTAAATATAGGCATGAAGGGTATAAGCAACCAACAACAGGTGGCTCAAACCATATGAATTACGTAATGACTTATGGGGGGAAACCATTTACAAAACACGTCTTTCAGCCTAGTGAATATATACAGGTGGAAAATGGACAGCTTTTGATGTTTGCAGTAAAAATCAGCTTTTCGTAACTAACCAATTTTGCCATCACGGTCTAAATCGGTCATTGTTCCGATTTCTTTTGCGTCATTTCGCCATTCACCCATTAATTCATCTAAATTACCGCCCTGGCTCAGGTCTAGAGGATTTGATTTGACTGCTTTATCAAAACTTCGCCTGGTAACAGTTTTTGTAACAGCTATTTCAAGTGCTGTTTCCTTAGACGGTTTAAACTTCACCCTTCGACCATCAAGAATGTTACTGGCAACAAGATCACCAGTGCTGTTTTTGCCCAAGATGGTAAATGGTTCTTTTTGGATTAAAACTGTATCACCTTTAACAAGGTTTGCAGTTATCAGCTTATTGCCTGGTGCAAGTGTCCTACGATTTATGACTGCTTTTGTTAATGGCCTACGGTTAAACCGCATTGCTCCAAGGTTCATCTGTGATGGTGATCGAAAGTTACCTATTGCCATGTTAAACCTCCATTCATATACCTATATTATGGTCTACCTTCAATAATTCACGTTTTACAGCCAAAGTAGGCAAATACTTTCAAAGGCTTCTTTACTATTTTTTATAAGGATAAGTTGATTCCATTTGCATATAACCATCTAAACCAATTTCTTCATCTATTTCTCTTACTATTTCGTCTAAAATTAATACGGATTCTTTATCCATCTGCTGCCTGATTGTTGAATCGCGATAAGCTTGTCTGATTCCAGGACTGCTGCTTAACAGTTCTTTTAAATGCAGAGTTTTTTCGAATCCAGTTTCATCTGCATAAATATTCTTCAATAGTAATAATTCCAGAGTCGTTATTAACATTTGGTGAAACAAAGGTTTATCGTTTTTTTCTAGTTTTGAGTAGTCATTTCTTCCAGTTCTCAAGATTGTTTTTAAACTATTATTTGAATTTATTTCCAAAATAAAGTTCGTTCTTGTGTCCATTAGTTGGTTTTTTATCTGTTGAGTAAAATCTCTACGCTGTAAATTCAATTGTTCATTTTGTTTTCTTAGTTGGAAAACAAGCACCACAGCAACTATAAAAGTAGCTGTTCCTGTAATTATTTGTGCTATAAAACCAAACAAATCCATAATTATCCCTCCAGTATTTGATTTAACTATACCTCCAGAATCCGCCACATGCGCCACATCGTAGCTATTTCTGTGACGCTTGTGGCGGATAGTGACATTTTAATCTAATCCAACATGCTCGAGTCCACCGCAGGTTGTTGTTCTTAACATTTTCTCTATAATGTCGGCAACTGATCGTTAGCGAGAGAGATTAATGACAAATCAAGGGTTAGTCTTCTGCTCACAATGTAAAGCAGACATTGCCAATGAAGCGACTTTTAGTCGTTACTGTGGTTCGACGGAGATTAATGTCAAATCAGGTTTGAGAATAGCCTTCTCCAATATTTTGTTCTGGTTAGTTGAATGGAATGGGCGTATCGGCCGCCTCGAAGTGCTAATGGGAATAGTCTGTTTATGTTTTGCGTTTATTTTAACCTTTGCTGGTCTCTATTTTATTGAATTGATATATTCGTTTTTTACTGGAAATGATTTTCCAGATTGGCACTCAAAGTTCATTACTTTGTTTTTTATATGGTCTTATTTTGCTATTTGGAAAAAAAGAGCACAAGACAGAGGTCTTTCTGTTTGGTGGCTTTTTGTTCCTGGAATCATGCTTTATCTACACTTTGTTCCCTCTAGGCCACTTGAGTTTGGTGACTTCAGGTGACTTTTAAAACCTAAGACTACTATTTTAGCTATTTAATCTAATCCAACATGCTCGAGTCCATTTCAGGTTGTTGTTATTCATATTTTCTCTATAATGTCGGCAATCAAATGATTTCTATTATCAGACATACAGGACTATTATCTGTAACACTATTCGCCCTATTGATTGCCACTGGGTGTAGTGATGAATTATCTACTCCACAGGAATATTTTTATAGAGGTAACTCCCATTTTGATGATGCGAAATTTGAAAAAGCTATAGCAGATTACAGCCAGGCTATACGTATTGATCCTGAATATGCAAC
>CEUZ01051037.1_pt1 | contig 21184 bp, 24 predicted proteins | sample 361511 | NCBI WGS metagenome assembly CEUZ01 (sample SAMEA2622822, study PRJEB7988) | marine metagenome | biome: marine biome (ENVO:00000447); feature: surface water layer (ENVO:00002042); material: "saline water (ENVO:00002010), including plankton (ENVO:xxxxxxxx)" | depth 5 m
ACGCGAAGAAGGTATCCCAATAAGATTTGATCGGTCATTCTGGGAAGTTAAATTCAGTGGTAGTAATGGACGACAACTTATATCAGCAATGAATTTTCTAGGACTTTTAGAAGGAGAAGATCCTACGCAAATACTCGAAGAGTTTGTTAATGCCACTAATGATGAATGGAGAAGACTGCTGAAGGCATTGATTATAGAAAATTATGCCATAGTGCCATTCGATGAGCTTGATCGTGCCACACCATCAATGATACGGCAATGGTTTAAAGCTTATCCTGTAGACGGCCATACTCTAAGAAAAGCAATATCTTTTTTTATAAATGCTGCGAAAGAATCACGAATACCTTTGTCCAACTCAGTAACTAAGATGGCAAGAAGCCGTTATGTGTCTAATCCACCTCCAGCGACAGCAAAACGAATCGATGAAAACATTTCACTGGTTGAACATAATCAAGATACAGCTAAAGTAAAAATTAATCATATTAAAAATCCTTCAATCAAAAAGGATAAAACCCATCCAAATAAAACAACTATCAATTTAGAAAGTGGCGGAAGCGTGATTTTCGACATGTACATAGATCTGTTTTCTCTCTCTGAAAAAGATCGACGATTCGTACTCGGTATCATCGATATGGTCAATAATTATCGGGAAAATAAACTTGAGTCCAATTCGGATACTTTATCACCTGAAGAATAAAAAACTAAAGCTTCAAATAGACGATTGAAATGAGGAGGTAACTCCATTCTCCGTTGAGGGCTAAATTGAACGCCGATCACCCAAGTATGATCTGGGCTCTCAAGAGCCTCGATAACACCATCTTCTATAGAATATGCTGAAGCTAACAGTTTACGAGACTTTTGAGCCTCAGTAATACAATGCTTATGAAAACTGTTGACTCGTACAAATCCTCCTGAACCCACGGTTGCTGCTAATTTACTTCCAGGTGTTATATAAATCCTATGAAAAACAGGGTCTATGTCTTCTTTTTCTATATTTATATGATTAACTACATCTATAGAAGACCCTCCAACTGCACGATTAAGACTAAGGCAGCCTTCACCTATAGCTAATATTGGTAAGTCTCTTTCAAGACAAGTCAAAATCAGCTCAATAACAAAAGGAAAAGATTCCGGGCTAATTGCAACCAAGACTCCCTTTAATTTATTTACCAAGTCAATGCCAGTTTGTGAATTCGATGTTTCTAAAACTAGCGGTAATCCTCCCGCTCTCTTGATCGCGTATTCACAATCAATTCTATCTGTATCTGACATGGCAACTATACCAATGTGAGGTAACTTATTCATTTAAACAATCTTACATCATAAATTGGTTAAAGGAACTCTATCTGTTACCATATTGTCATCAAAATTATCAGCACTGACAATTACTTACACAAAATGGGAGTATTCTAATGGGATACCACTATGACGGAGCACTAATACCAGATGAATTACGTCGAGATTTCGACGTATATGACAGAATTAAAAACCTAGGGGTTGACTTGGGAACATTTGAAGAAAATATCACTTCGTTATCGGGTCAGGGAATAGCTAGCGTTGTATTCCACGAAAGTGGATTAGTATACCTCTCAGGTGTCCCTGGTGGAAACATATCTATGTCAGATGATGATAAAACGATAAATCAAGGTATGAAAAGTGCTCAAGAAGCAGCTGACGAAATGATAAAACGGTTACACTGGGCACTAAGTTGCGGAGGAGAAGGAGATTTAAACGACCTGCTGTACACTGTAAAAGCCTTGGGAATGGTTGTTTCACCAGGAGGAGGCGTTTTCGGTAATGGTCCGGCAGTAACTAATGGATTCTCTTTCCGATGGCACTCAGTGTTCGGTGGAGGTATGGGAGAATTTGCTGAAAAAGGAATTGATCCCGGAGGATTTTCTGGAGTGCACACACGGAGTGCCATCGGGGGATTTGACGGAAATTTCTCAGTTGAACCAGAAATAATAGTTGCGATACCCGCCTCTCTTGCATCGGAAATCATACAAAATAGAGGTTGGCTGTTCCCATTACCACCAACCATTTTTGATAAAGTCGTCAATAAATACTGAGGACATCATGGCTTTAATACCTTTGATAGACAGGCAAGATATGCCTGAAAATAAAAGACATATTTATGATGCCATTGCCGGAACTCGAGGATCTGTATTAAACGTTTTTAGAAGCCTTTTAAATAGCAGCGATGCAGCTGAAGTTGTGTCTCAACTTGGAGAATATATACGGTACCGATCTGAGTTAAATCCTTCAGTCCGGGAAATAGCTATTCTCGCAACAGCCAAAGAAAATAACGTACCTTATGAGTGGTCTCAACATGAACCAATTGCCAGAAAAGTAGGAGTGAGAGATGACGTGATAGCGTCCATAAAATCTGGTAAAGCACCTAGAGGGCTCCCTCCAAAGGAAGGAATATTTGTTCAGGCTTCAAAAGAATTAGTTAATGACGGGTCTCTAAACAAGACCACTTTAGATGCCCTTATTCATCTAATCGGGATAGTTCAAACCATCGATCTAATGGTATTGGTAGGATATTATTCCTTATTAGGTAATATCCTTAAATCGTTGGAAGTAGAACTCGACTCCGGTGTCCAAAACACTTTCAAATAACTCGATTACAAAATTTAAAAAATCACATACCAGCCTAATTTATTCTAAGTATTTTCAGCACTCTGGCTACTAAGCTTGCAATAAATTAAGAATCCGATGATTTTGCCTGTGCGGGCCAAGAACAGCCAATTTCACTTTGTTAATTTGACACACGTATTTTGCAGCAAGATTAATTTCGTTTAAATCGACTTTGTTGATTTCATTTACTACTTGTTCAACACCACTTATTTTCTTCAAAATAAGCTCTTGCATACCCATCCATGCCGATACATATTTCGTATCTTCCATTTGAAGGGATATAGCTCCTTGGCTCATCCTTTTTGCTTTTTCAAGCTCTAATTCAGAAATCCCCTCGGAAAGTCTAAGAATTTCATCCAAAATATTACTTACTGTATTTTCAATTTTGCCGGGATCAACCCCTGCCATTACTAATAATGCTCCACAATCTTTATAATTGATGGATTCGCTGTGAATATCGTAAACCAAACCAAGTTTTTCACGTATCTCTAAGAAAAGCCTGCTACTCATACCTTCTCCTAAAATGACACTTAAAAGTTCCATATGATAGCGCTTAGAACTGCCTATCGATACACCAGGAAATCCTAACGCAAGATGAGATTGTTCAGTCTTTCTGTACTGAATCTGCACCTGTTTTCTTGACATTTCTGTGGGGTTATAGGGAATGAATTGGAATTCTCTCCCAGGTACCCAGTCCTTAGTGTATTGTTTGGAGATTTCAACAATATGATCGTGGTTTACATTACCAGCAATACTTATAACAGTATTATTAGGTCGATAAAAACGATCCGCATAATTAATAACCATATCCCGAGTAATCTTTTTAACCGAGTCGTGATTACCACCAACATCTCTGCCAAGAGGGTGTTCATGCCAAAGTAATTCATCCAGGAGTATTTCAACTTTACTGTTTGGTTGATCATTAACCATGTTTAACTCTTCCAAAATAACCAAACGTTCTCTCTCTAATTCATCTGCAGAAAACAAAGAATTCCTGACCATGTCAATAAGCAATTCCAAAGACTGGTCCAAATACGCAAATGCTACCTTACACCAATAAACCGTTAATTCTTGCTCAGTAGCCGCGTTTAGTACTCCTCCGACATTTTCTATCACACCACTAATTTCAACGGGATTAGGTCTGCGTGCAGTGCCCTTAAACACTAGATGTTCTAGCATATGGGATATACCGGCCTCATCGACAGATTCAAATCTTGCTCCAACTCCAATATAAACACTTATACTAACTGAATACGTATTTGGCAGCTCAGCTGTTACAATTCTCAAACCATTATCGAGTGTTGATAATTTAAATTCTGGATAAGTTGGACTTACAGGGGAATTATTATTTGGTGCTAGAATCATATTTTTACAAAATAAGTTAGTACAATTTTAATAAATATCAGGAGGAATAAATTAACCTTGTTTTTCATTCAAATGTCGGATCCTCAAATCGGGTTAGCAGCTACATTTAACGGCCACAATAACACAAAAAGAAACGATATGCTTAAAAAAGGATTGGTTCCACCATCCATCGAAGAATCTCATGGATTATCATATGAAATCAGTCGGTTCGAAAAAGCAATCAACGGGGTTAATATCCTAAAACCTACTTTCGTGATAATCACTGGAGATATGGTACAGGACCCAAATGATCTTGAACAGATAAACGAAGTAAAGCGTATTTGTAAAAAACTTGACGATAATACTCCTATATTTTTTGCTCCAGGAAATTGCGACGTAGGTAACTCTCCAACACATGAACTGTTAACCTTATACCGGGAACGATTTGGCAAGGACTATTATTCATTCGATCACGGAGATGTGCATCTGTTGGTATTAAACACGCCAATTATTTTCGATTCATCTTCTGTTGAAAAAGATTGGGAAATTCAGTTAGATTTCATCGTGTCCGACCTTGAACAAGCTAGAGGAAACAAACAGCGCATTATAGTGTTCGGCCATCATCCATTATTCGGATTTAGCCCTATTGAAAACGATTCTATTTTCGTTATCCCTAGCAAGAAAAGGCTCAAACTGATCGAGATCTTTAACAAATATCAAGTGGAAATAATGTTTGCAGGTCATTGGCATAAGAATAATTACTCTCGGGCTGAAAAATTCGATATGATTATTTCAGGTCCAGTCGGAGTGCCAATGGGAAACGATCCATCCGGTATTAGAATAATTGAAATCCTAAATAATTCAATAAAACATTCTTATCATGACTTAAATAATTTGCCTGATGATATTAAAACTCTACAATGAGATGCACTTAAATCGAGCTTATAAATCAAGACATGTAAAATATGAAATATTCTGTAATCAAAGCAATCGACTAGCTTTTGTGTATTAGTAATTACTAATGCAAGATTTATTTCAACATAAGGAGAACCAGATTATTGAGAAAAGTAAGAGTAGGAATAATTGGAGCCGGAGGGGTAGCACAAAGTAGGCACCTACCTCGATTAGCATCGATTGACGAAGTGGACCTGGCATGCATTTGGTCAAGAGATAGTATCAAAGCCACAAAGGTCGCTAAAGATTTTGAAATACCTAAAGTTGCCAATGACTGGCAAGAAATTACTGAATCTACTTCAATAGATGCCATCATAATTGCCACTCCTCCAAACCTTCATTTACCAGTAACACTTTCGTCACTTTCATCAGGTAAACATGTCCTCTGCCAAGCCAGAATGGCCAGAAACTTGTCAGAAGCAAGAAAAATGCTTTCAGCATCTCAAAAATCTGATTTGGTAACAGCTCTTTACCCTCCACTACCTGGGCTTAAAGGCGATCTAATGGTTAAAAAATTGATCCATCAAGAAAACTATCTAGGTGAAATACGGGAAGTAAGAATTAACGGATTAGCTAGAATTCCATCAAGTGACAAATATAGTTGGCAATCTGATCCTGATGTTACAGGGCTAAATACAATGACTATGGGAATGTGGATTGAAGTACTTAACCGGTGGGTAGGAAAGACTGAATCACTCATTGCAAAATCTACTTTACATAATAAGAATCGACAAGATCCAGAAGGCCAATCCTTGGCCAGCAATATACCCGATTCTATAGCTATTTCCGCCAAGTTATTATGCAATGCTATAGGCTCATACCATTTCTCTAATCAAGCAATGCTCGCCCCGCCACAAAAAATAGAAATCTACGGCACGACTGGTACGATAGACTACACTCTTTTTGGCGACGTCCTTAAAATTGGTAAAAATAATGATGAGGAGCTCAGCGAAATACAAATACCTGATAATGAAATACGTCTTCAAACAACAGATTCGGAATTCATTAGAGCGATAACCCACGATACTAATGTGGAACCTAGTTTCCAAGAAGGTATTGAATACATGGAATTCACAGAAGCAGTTGCCATATCCTCGTTCACTGAGAAAAATGTTACGCTTCCGCCAGAACCTATGATGGATTCCTGGGGCAAACTTATTGATTGAATACATCAGAAAGGTAAGCCTTCAAAAGTGTTTGACTCATTTAAAGATTCTACCGGTAAGAAGATCAATAAAGCTCCTGAATCAATTTCAATAGGAGCTTGTGCTGTTATTATCAACTGCCAGCAAGAAGTCCTTCTAGAAAAAAGAGCTGACAACGGATATTGGGGATTACCTGGGGGATCAGTAGATCCTGGTGAATCTGTATCAGAAGCACTAGTTCGTGAAGTTTTTGAGGAAACTGGACTAACTGTAGAAATAATAAAACTCGTAGGAATTTACTCTGATCCTAGGGAATATTCAATAATGAGATATCCCGACGGTAGTATAATCCACTATGTTTCCATAACATTTTATTGTAAACCAGTCACAGGAACAATCACCTGCTCAAGCGAAAGTCTAGACGTACAGTATTTTAATGTTAACGTCATTCCAAAAAGAATGATGATTGCTCACCGTATACGACTTGAAGATGCAATGGCTTCATCTATCCATCCAATTATTAAATAACTTGGGGCTAATGTACGGAATAAAGACTACGGTCAACATATTTATTAGCCTTTGATGATCTTTTTACAAAAAACATTTCTCTAGTTCAAAAAAGTTAGTAATATAAATACATCGTCCGACTGCTGGCTTGCTTTGACTTATTATATTACAATACTTGACACGAAGCGTATCAAGTATTAAAATACAATAAGATTTTATCGATCACTGAAATTTAGTACTTTAGATAAAAAAGACAACAGGTATATTTACCAATGCAAATCAGTCGAGGTTTTATAAATAGTAATTCATCGGACCGCCTTGAGGGAGTCTATATCATTAGTGTTGCTGCAAGAATACTTGAGATGCATCCCCAAACCCTTAGAAAATATGAGCGTGCAGGACTTGTACGACCATCTCGTACTGTAGGAATGCTTAGACTCTATTCGGATGAAGATATCGCTAGACTTCGCCTAATTAAGCACTTGGTAAATGAGCTGGGCCTTAACGTAGCAAGTGTTCAATTAGTACTACAGCTTTTCAATTCATTATTAAATACTAGAAATGGCGTCACCAAGATCAGTGACAATAATCTACGCGAGTACATTAACAAACGGCTCAAAGAGATGTTCGAAATATTACATGCCCACAACTTATGATCTAAGTTTATCAGATCATATATCTTTGGAAGGACTACCTAATGACAGGCAGCGAAAATAACAATGACAATTTAGAAGAACATCAACCTGAATCAGAAGTGTCTCAAATTGATTCTGAACTAGAAGAATTAATTCGTCAAAAAGAACAGTTGACTTTAATCGCGCAAAGAGCACAAGCTGATTTAATTAATTATCGTAAAAGAGCAGTTGAAGAGCTTGATGAAGCTAAACGCTCTGTCAACACCGGCCTACTCCTAAAAATTTTTTCGGTTCTTGATGACTTTCAACGAGCAATCGATTTAGTACCTAATGAAGCAATCGCTCCAGGATGGCTAGAAGGCATTCATCTTGTATATAAAAAAATAGAAACCATGATTGACTCTGAAGGTGTTTCTAAGATAGAGGCGGTTGGAAAGATATTTAATCCTAGGGAATGTGAAGCAGTAGTTTATGAAGAATCTAGCTCAGCTCCCGAGGGTGAAGTAACCAAAGTTTTCAGAGAAGGATACAAGCAACGAGACAGAATTATAAGGCCGGCACAAGTTGTCGTTGCAAAAAAAATTCAGCAAGAACAAAAACCTGATGAAAGTGAGGAATCAAATTAATGGCTAAAGTTTTAGGAATTGATCTAGGCACTACAAACTCGTGCATGGCAATTATTGAAGCAGGAGAACCAAGGGTATTAGAGAACGCAGAAGGTGCAAGAACCACCCCTTCTGTGGTAGCCATAAATCAAAAATCTAATGAAAGATACGTAGGTATGACGGCAAAACGTCAAGCAGTAACTAATCCTGACAACACCGTATTTTCAGTAAAAAGATTCATGGGAAGAAATTATGACGAAGATTCTGTACAAGCAGATATTCCATTAGTTCCTTTCAGTGTGGAAAAGCATACTAACGGTGACGCACACGTAAAAATGTCTGACAAAACATACTCACCCCCAGAAGTATCGGCGATGATTCTGCAGAAAATGAAGGCAGACGCTGAAGCAAAAACAGGGGAAACCATTTCTCAGGCAGTTATTACCGTTCCAGCATATTTTAACGACAGTCAACGTAACGCAACTAAGGATGCAGGACGAATAGCAGGTCTCGAAATACTACGGATAATAAATGAGCCCACAGCAGCATCTTTGGCTTACGGATTAGACAAAAAAGGTGATGAAAAGATAGCTATATACGATATGGGTGGTGGAACCTTTGACATCACCATTTTACAAATGGGAGAAGGTGTCTTTGAAGTACTAGCAACTAACGGAGATACTCGTCTTGGAGGAGATGATTTTGACCAAAGGATAATGGATTGGATTGTATCAGAATTTTTGAAAGAACAAGGAATTGATCTAAAGCAAGATCGTATGGCTTTACAACGACTGCGCGAGGCCGCAGAAAAAGCCAAAGTAGAATTAACAACTCTGATGGAGACCGAAATCAATCTACCATTTATCACTGCAGATGCATCTGGTCCTAAACACTTAGTAATGAACCTTACACGATCGAATTTAGAACAACTCGTAGTCGATTTGATACAAAATTCGATCGGCCCATGTAAGCAAGCACTTAAAGATGCAGAAATAAATTCTGAATCCGTCGACGAAATCATTCTTGTGGGTGGTATGACCCGTATGCCTGCAGTTAAAAACGCTGTTCAAGACTTATTTAACAAAGAGCCCCACCAAGGAGTAAACCCTGATGAAGTTGTAGCAGTTGGTGCAGCCCTTCAGGCAGGTGTTTTGCAAGGGGAAGTTGAAGATTTACTTTTGCTCGACGTAACGCCACTCACCCTAGGGATTGAAACATTAGGTGGAGTTTCTACCCCTCTAATTCCTCGTAACACAACTATTCCAACTGCCAAAACAGAAACATTTTCTACAGCTGCAGATAATCAACCTAGTGTTGAAGTAAACGTACTCCAGGGAGAACGTCCTATGGCTGAAGAAAATAAGAGAATTGGTAAATTCATGCTTGACGGCATCCTGCCCGCACCAAGAGGAACTCCACAAATTGAAGTGACATTTGATATCAATGCAGATGGTATATTAGAAGTTTCTGCTAAAGACAAAGGTACAGGAAAAGAGCAAAAAATTACAATTACAGCAAGCTCTGGTCTTAGCGAAACTGAAATCGAACAAATGGTTAAAGATGCAGAACTTCATGCTGAAGAAGACCAGCAAAAACGAGAAGAAGTTGAAGTTAGAAACACGGCAGATAGTACTACTTATTCAGCCGAAAAACTGATTGAGGAAAACAAAGAAAAGGTGCCTGACGAATTAAAAGAAGAAATTAGCGCTAATGTTGAAGCAGTTAGAACAGCTTTAAATGGGGACGACGTATCTCAGATAAAATCTGCAATGGAAACTTTACAGGAATCGATGCAAAAAGTTGGAACTTTGATATACGGAGAACAAGGCGAAGGTACCCCAGATACGCAAACAACGCCTGAGCAAGAAAATCAGGAATCTGACTCTTCAGACACCGTTGAAGGTGAGTATAGAGAGGTTTAGTAATATGTAAAAGGGCTGGTTTTACCAGCCCTTTTACATATTATCCCTATTTATCCTTTAATATACCGTTTAAAATCTGTGATTCATTTACCCTGAAGTTCCATGAAATCCAAAAAGTCTTGATTTAATTGCATATACACTTTCTTCGGCAAATAGTTGAGTCTTTTTTTTAATGCTATCTTTTTGATCAAAAATCATATCGTCAAATAATCTGTCTTGATGTCCATTTTTTGAGTATGCGATAGGAATACTATTCTTCAATTTATCTCCAGACATAATCCCAAATCCAGATGCCCAAGACCGTGCCACAGCTTCCACATCGTACCCTCCTCCTCCTAATGCAAGCCATTTAGGCGCTTTCCCAATAAATCGTTCTATTATTTTGCTGAATCCTTGGACTGTAAGACAAAGATGAGTTATTGGATCAGAAAAATGCGTATCGATGCCAAGTTGGGACACTAATACATCTGGCTTAAAAGTATCTAGTAGGGGCAATACAGTTGACTCAAATACCCATAAATATGTTGAATCCATTGTATAAGGATATAGCGGAATATTGACAGAGTAATTACGCCCTTTGCCATTTCCGATTTCATCAGTGAATCCAGTTCCTGGAAACAAAAACGAACCACTCTCATGAATAGATATATTCAACACTGAATCTGTATCATAAAAAGCGTGCTGTACTCCGTCACCGTGATGGCAATCAATATCTACGTACGCAACCTTTAAACCTTGAGACAAAAACCTTTTAATGGCTATCACAGGATCATTGAAAATACAAAAACCAGAAGCATAGCTTGGCATCGCATGATGAAGTCCACCAGATATACTCATTGCATAATCAACTTCATCTTTTAACATCATATCGACTGCCTTCATTGTTGCTCCAGTCGATAAGCTAGCTGCCCTATATATCCCCGGGAAAATGGGATTATCGGAAGTACCTAATCCAAATTTAAGACCATCTCCCAAAACATGAGAACCATCGATGTTTTTTATGAACTCAAGATATTCCTTATCGTGATACAACAATATCTCTTTTTCTGTAGAATATCGGGGTGACACCAGTATATTAGATTTTTTCGAAAAAACTTTATATGAATTAAGAAGTTCGTAAGTATGCCTTAATCTTACGGGTTTCATTGGATGGGTATCACTAAGCTTATGGCTAGTAAGTTCGTCGCCATAAACAAATGCGACCGGTTTAAGCATAGATACTAAGGCTCCAGTCGATGTATTAAAGGATAGTAGAATTTATAAAAAAACAACCCTACAATCTAGCTGTTTCTAAGAGTTTTGTTCTAATCCTATGGATTAATCGTCTACACCATTATCTTTTAAATAGTCTATAGCTGCCTGTACTGTCGTAATGCCTTCAGCATCTTCATCAGAAATCTCAATAGGGTTATCATCGGAACCAAATTCTTCCTCAAATGCCATTATCAATTCGACCAAATCCAATGAATCTGCATTAAGATCCTCGGTGAACGAAGCTTCAGGAACAACTTCTGATTCTTCAACACTTAGTTTTTCAGCTACAACTACTTTAACTCGTTCATGTACTGTTGACATCAACTGCCTCCAACTTAATTGAATTTTTATCTGATTTTTTATATTCTGACATTAACTGTAGCACAGAGCCCAAAACTCCGTTTACAAATTTTGATGAATTATCTGATCCAAAAACCTTGCTTATTTCTATAGCTTCATTAATAACTACCTTAGATGGCGTTTCTTGATGGTACAAAAGTTCAAAAATAGCAATTCTGAGAATATTTCTATCCACATATGCTATCTGTGATATTGGCCAAGCATAGGCGTAAGACTGGATAATTTCATCAATCTTTTTACGATTTTCAATGACACCGAATGTTAGAATCGATGCGAATTGAATAACAGATTTATGTAAATGAACCTGAACAACCATTTTGTCAAAAGACTTTTGGTGATCATGGCCAGAAGCATCGATTTCATATAAAACTTGTAGGGCAATATTTCGTGCCTTCCGGCGAAAAGTAGATTTCATTTTGTCATGCTGTAACATTAATATTCATTTCTTAGAAAAAGAGAGAACCGTCTCCATATCACCTATATTTACAGAAGAAGCAGAACTATCAATCCTTTTTACCATACTGCTTAATGCCTTTCCTGGACCAAACTCTACAAAGAAAGAAATTCCTTGATCAATCATATAATCGATAGATCCTTTCCAGTGAACACAACTAGATATCTGGCTAATTACTTCCTGTTTGACCTGATCAGCAGTATCCAGTGGCCGTGCAATACAATTACCAATAATTGGTATCTTAGGCTCGTTAAATTTTATCGAGTCAACGGCTTCAATCAAGCCCCCTTTGGCAGGTTCCATCAGATCAGAGTGAAAAGCTCCACCCACTTTGAGGGGGACTGTCCTCTTTGCACCACGTGCCGATGCCAAATCTAAAGCTTGAGCTACAGCAATAACACCGCCACTAATTACAATTTGTTCTTTCGTATTAATGTTAGAAACATAAGTACCTGTTTCTCTACTAATCTCTTCTATCGTATCTAAGTCTAATCCAAATATAGCTGCCATAGACCCTGGGCTTTTTTCACAGGCATCTTGCATTAATCGTGCACGTATTTGAACCAGTTTTATAACATCCTCCAAATCAAGTACACCAGAAACTGCCAAAGCGGTGAATTCACCTAAGCTATGCCCAGCTAACAATGACGGAGATGGCACTTCATCTGGCCCAAGCTGTTCTTCCATAGCCTTGACCGCTGCAAGACTAACTGCCATAACTGCAAGCTGAGCATTCTTTGTATCCCTGAGCTCTTGATCAGGTCCGTTGAAAATCAAACCTGTAAGTGATCTCCCAAGTGCGGCGTCAACTGTGTCAAAAACAGATTTGGCTGCAGGAGACCCATGGTATAGATCAAATCCCATACCTACTACCTGTGCACCCTGCCCAGGAAATATGAAGCCTATTTTGGTTCTAGAGTTCATTAGTCAAGCCATTTCAAAAATCTATATACTACTAATTAGCTTCCTGCAAATTAGTAGATATAACATCTCTGCCATTATATTGTCCGCAAGAAGGGCAAGCCCTATGTGGTCGAATAGCACCCCCACATTGAGGGCATGAGCCTATAGAAACACGTTTTAGGGCATGGTGTGCAGCCCTTTTCCCTTTTCGACCTTTTGAATGTTTTTTCTTTGGTAGTGGAGGCATCGTTCAATTATTTCCTTAATTTTTTCTTTTCGATTATATTGCTTAGTTCAACTAAACCTCTCCATTGAGAGCTAACGGTTAATCTATCACAGTCACAAGTTAGTTGGTTAAGACTAGTCCCACACTTTGGACAAATCCCTTTGCAAGAATTGCCACAGACAGGATTCATTGGTCTAGAGATATCACAGTACTGACGTACCGTTTCTGAGATATCTAGAACCATATCTTCAGATATCCTAAGCTGTTCATATTCAGCTTCTCCTGTTAACCTTCCTATATTTATCTCTTCATCTATATTTATTGCCAATGACTGATCAAACATACCTAGACATCGACTACATTGACATTCAATTACCGTTTCTAAACAGGCTTTTATCCAGATACTTTCATTCGTTTTTATAAACTTCACTTCCCCATCCAGGTTATAACAACCATGATTTACAATCACATCTTCATCAATCATGTGGGTCTGCGTCGCCCCACTTGGATTTTTCAATAGTTGTGATAAATTAAATTGCATTTGAATTTAAAATAATTCTACACCCCATTCAACATAACCAAAGGTTCAATGGTAGCTATACCTAAACATAGTGTCAAGTTTCTCTCAGGCCTCTTTAAAACAAGATTTCATGACTTCTGTATATTGACTTGATGTAAACTAAATCCGAAAATAAATCAAATCAAATTAATTGTCTTAACCATAATATTAGTTTCAGAACATTCCTTTAAAATATATATAAATGAAATTCATTATCCATAAATTAAAACTTAAAATAATCTCCTTGATTTATCTCATATTTGTCTTGGCAATCCTTTCATGCTCTAAAGAATCAAATTCTCCTATTTTAGAATCGTTTCCACCAAGAGAACTAACAGTTTTAGTGGGAGCAGGTGAAAAAACCGCAGCTATCAACGCTTTTTTTCCTCAAAGATTGGTAATTAGGGCAGGGGATACGGTTTCATGGAAAATGAATACCTCAGGAGACCCACATTCTATAATTTTTTCAGACCAACCACGTGTTGACGATGTAATACCGGTTCCCACAGAAAACTCTGGAGACGTACTTAGAGCCTCTGCGCCAATAGCATCAATGCTAAATCCAAAAGTTCTCTACCCAAGTTCATCTGAAAATGATAAAACACAAGTCTGGAGAGGGAGTGGATTTATTAATTCTGGCATAATGTTTCCAAAGGTTCAATTACCTCCAAAATTCCCCTTAATTGAAACCTTCTCTATAAAATTTGATAGGCCTGGATTATATCCATATGTCTGTGGTATCCACGACTTTCACCAAGGGATAATCAAAGTAGAATCAAGTACTGAAAAAGATGTGCCTGAGCAAACCGAAATCAATAAAATCGCCATGAAGGAAATAGAGCCTCTCAAAGAAATCACAGACGGTCTTCATTTTCTTCAAACATCTGACAAAATTCTAGACCAGGAGTTTGGACCTAACGACACCAACATATATATAGTGGCATCTGGAATGGGGCCACCTAACGCAGAATTAACAGAGTTTTTCCCTGAAAATCTTTCCATCTCAAAAGGAGATACGGTTGTTTGGGTTTCATCAAGGTGGCATTCAATCGTTTTTAATCCAGATGGTTCTTTTCCTCCGATGTATACTCCACAAAAAGACAACTCAGGAGAAGTTCAGATGATAATCAATCCAGTGGTCACTCAGCCAGTACAAGCAGGGAAACCATTTCTTGGATCAGGTGTATATAGTTCTGGACTGATGGGTTATGGACAAAGGCCTGGAGGAGTGGGATATTCGCTTACTTTTGAAGTTGAAGGGGTTTTCAAATACATGTGTCCTATACACCCTGGAATGACAGGTAGGATAGAAGTGCGTTAAACAAAATAAGAAGTTATTATTATCAAATTGAAATTTATCTAAAATTCATAGACTCAGCTTCCAACCACTTTTTAAAACTTCCGTATCGAAGCTTTTATGGTCAAGAACCAACCCAAATCCATTGCAATCAGGCACCTCTAATTTACCCTCCCGAATCGTATACTTATCAGATTCAACACAATGCATTGACATTATGTCCATTTCGACAGTTGCCAATCTCCCAACTCCAAGCCCAAACTGTGCTATATAAAAACCTGCAAGATAAGACCCAAAGCTGTGTGGTGATATGAGTACATTATTTTGTGTAACCACTGTCATATACTTCTTCCATTTGCTCAGTGAGTACCAGAGCATGTCAAATTGAACAACATCGACCGCTCCCATCTTAACAAGTTCTGTAAATTTGTTAACACTTTCTGTTGACTCCTCCGAATACTCTCCATCTGCAATCAGTAAATTTAATCCAAGGTCCTTGAGTCTCTGATGTAGTTCGAGATGCTTTCCCAATGATTCATGAAATGGCTCTTCAATCCAATAGATATCACAATCTTCAGTGGCTAATAAAACCTGTTCTACTTCTTGAAATGTATATCCATTGTTTGCGTCTATTGCAATCATAGATTCAGGACCGATCAAATCTCGAACGGACTGTATTACTTCAATATCCCGCTTTATACCAGGATATCCCTTCATCCATTTAAAACTTCTTCCCACCTTAATTTTAAAATCTCTGAATCCGTGATTAGAACCCATCCTTACAGCATTTAGAATAGGACCTACTCCTTCATCACGGCCAGTTTTGATGTCTATCTCATCTATATATATCGATCCGTCATAAATAGGAATGGTTGCATCGCCAGAATTCCCTAGAAGTTCGTGAACAGAAGAGGAAAGCAATCTCCCTACTAAATCCCAAATAGGAAAATCAAAGTCCAAATAGGACTGATTGGTACCTACATCTAAATCAAATAGTTCTGAAACCTTTTTTCCTAAAAGAGATTTCGCCGCCGTTTTTGTGCCTTTAGACCACCCCCAACCTGTTACACCTGAATCGGTATGAATACGAATAACAGGCTCATAAATATACTGTCCGTGTGTGTCTTTTTGAGAATTTTTTCCAATGATTCTAGGCCTTGTACCAACAAGCAGTGCATGGTCAACAGCCGTGACTGTAACATCTAGGTCAATACTCAAATTAATTCAAACGATCCTTTGGTTTCTGTTTTTGTCGCTTGTCTCGTTCAGCAACAGCTCTATCAATAAACTCAGCGATTTCTACAGTCGAGGTACCCGGTCCAAATATACCAACAACGCCCATCTTTTCTAATGATTTTCGATCTGAATCAGGGATAATCCCACCAGTCACTACTATAGCGTTACTCATACCTCTTTCATGTAACCCTTCGATTATCCTAGGAAAAAGTTCCATGTGTGCTCCAGAAAGAATACTTAATCCAACTACGTCCACTGCCTCTTCCAATGCAATAGCTACAATATCTTCGGGTGTTTGTCGGATTCCTGTATAGATCACTTCCATTCCAGCTTCCATAAGCGCTCTTACAATTATCTTTGCGCCTCTATCATGTCCATCGAGTCCAGGCTTAGCTATCAATACTTTTATTGTGCGATTATTCATGTACTAAGCTTCTTTTTTATCTGTGGTATTTTCATCAACAAGTTCTATCAAAGTATTCCCCGTGGATTGAGGGTGCAAGAAAGCTATCATTCCTGACAAACCTTCCCTTGGACAATTATCAATTAAACGTATATCTGATTCCGCAAGTTTATCTAGCGTGGACTGAAGATTAGCTACTTCAAAACAAATATGGTGAAGACCTTCTCCTCTTTTCTCAATGAAACGAGAAACACTCCCCTGATTATTAATAGGCTGGATTATCTCTAACTGAGAGTTCCCAACCTTAATAAGAGTAGCTCGCACACCCTGGTCTTCTATATTTTCAATATCAGATGCAGCGATACCAAAAGTGTCCTGATAAAAAGTTATAGTTTTTTCTATATCTGTTACCGCAATGGCTACATGATTAATGTTCAAAGCCAGACAAACTGAATTATTTTCCATCATTACAGCTCCAATAAATTCCTAGCGATAATCGTTCGTTGTATTTCTGATGTGCCTTCATATATTTCAGTCAATTTTGCATCTCTGTAAAGCCGTTCTGCAATTGTTGGCGCAAAATATCCGGTTCCTCCATGTATTTGTACAGCCTTATCGGCCGCTTCAACAGCAACTCGAGATGCAAACAATTTTGCCATAGAAGCTTCAGCAATAAATGGCATATCATTATCGTAAAGCGTTGCTGCATGCATTACTAGACCTCTAGCAGCCAAAATATTCGTAGCCATTTCAGCCAAAATCCACTGAATCCCTTGAAATTCGACTAATTTATTGCTGAATAATTCCCGTTGACGAGCATATTCATAACAAGAATTATAGGCTGCCTGTGCTAATCCTACACACTGAGATGCTATTGCTATTCTACTAGAATTCAAAACGTTCATGGTTTGCCGAAAGCCTTCTCCTTCTAGGCCAACCAAGTTCGTTTTTGGCACCCTGCAATCTTCAAAAATTAACTCCGCCGTTGAAGTAGCACGCATTCCCATTTTCCCATGCTGTGGATTGATTTTGAACCCTTCTATTCCTCTTTCAACAATCAGCGCATCAACTGCACGAGATCCTTGGCTTCTATCATGAGTACCGAGGATAATGAATAAATCTGCTTCTGCCGCATTTGTGGTAAACAATTTAGTTCCATTGATTACATAATTATCACCATCAGTGCTTATGTTCGTTCTCAAAGCCGCAGCATCACTACCCGAAAGTGGCTCTGTTAAAGCGAATGCTCCTATTTTTTCTGCTTTAGAAAGTGGCGGCATCCATTTACTTTTCTGTTGCTTATTTCCAAATCGTGAAATGAAATGAGCACATAGTCCTAAGTGAGCTACATAAATCACACTGGTAGAACCACACCCTCTGGCAATTTCTTCAACAACTATCGCCAATTGCCTTATAGTGCCACCATTTCCATTAAAGTCCTCGTCAATTGTTAGGCCAAATAAGCCAAGGCTAGCCAAATCTCGAATGTTCTCCCAGGGAAATTGGCAATTCTCGTCATATTCAGCTGCCCGAGACATTAATACCTGGTCTGCAAATTCTCTAACAGTAGATTGGAGTAAGCGTTCTTCTTCCGACAATAACATAATAATATCTGCCTTTGATCTAATTTACCTAAATGATGACTAAACTTCGGAAAAGTGTCATGAAAATAGGTAATCTATCCCTGACACTAACATTTTCTATTTTTTGTTGTAACAGTTTATCTTAAATCAAATAGCTTCAATATAAAAATTCGATTCTATATTGAAGCTATGCTGTTGCAAGATTAGAGACCTTTTTCTTAATATTAAATTAACACTATTTTATATGTATAATTAGAACCAATCTATAGCAATTACGTTTCAACCCCATTATTTTAAAATAGGGATTTACCAATGCTGTAGAATTGATATCAATAAGAAAAGGGTGTAAGACTTGGGTACAGAAAGAATAGTATCCGGGATAGAACAACCAGAAGATCTAACTTCTGACGATAACCTTCGACCAAGTAAGTTATCTGATTATATTGGTCAAGATCGTCTTAAAACCAATCTCAATATCGCAATAGTTGCATCTAAACAACGTGGAGAAGCACTAGATCACGTCCTTCTACATGGACCTCCGGGACTTGGGAAAACAACCCTCGCAAACATTATTGCAAATGAACTAGACACAAAAATAAAAACCACCTCAGGCCCCGCAATTGAAAGACCTGCTGATATGGTTGCGATACTTACAAGGCTACAGGAAGGAGACATATTATTTATAGACGAAATCCATAGATTAAACAGAATAGTCGAAGAAGTTTTATACGGAGCTATGGAAGATTTTGTCGTTTCGTGGGTAATAGAAAAAGGACTAAAAGCAAGAAGCATGAACCTTACAATACAACCTTTTACATTAATCGGTGCTACTACACGATTTGGGATGGTAAGCTCACCATTACGTGATAGATTTGGATCCGTATTTAGATTAGATTTTTATGAAAATGATGCGATGGCAACAATTGTAGAGCGGTCTGCAAGGATATTGTCTATTGAGTCTCACAAAGAAGGATTATTATCCATAGCACATAGGTCGAGAGGCACTCCTCGAATAGCAAACCGCCTTCTTAGAAGAGTAAGAGATTTCGCACAAGTAGTTGGAGACAACATAATAACCCCGGAAATTACTATTAAGGCGCTCGATCAACTAGAAGTCGATGAAATTGGCTTAGATGACTCAGACCGATTGGTTTTAAACACTATTATCGACAAGTTTAATGGTGGACCAGTTGGAATAGAAACCGTCGCAGCTGCGATATCGGAAGAAGCCGATACTATCATGGATGTATATGAACCATTTTTGCTACAAAAAGGATTTCTCGATCGTACAAGAAGGGGCCGTGTGGCCACTCCCCGTGCCTACGAACATCTTGGATTAATGTATCCGGAAAATACACAATCAAATTTGTTCACTGATTAAATTCATAAATATTTCGTACATGACCAATAGCTCTCCAATGATTAGACGAAATCATTTTGTAAACCTTTATCAATAAGAACCGCCTGATTAATCCAAGATATCAATTGGCAATCATCGAGATCTTTCAGCGATCGTAATTTAAGTATCCTAAGCCTTTTATTTCCGGGTTTCTCAACCAATTTTCTAGTATCTGTAAGCATTTTACCATTGAAAAATCCTACTTCAACATAAGTACCTGTAGCTGACATATACATAATTTCAGATTTCTTTACATAAACAGGATTGCTCCATTTAATCCGCTCATTAACCATTTTTACAGCATGGAAAATGATCTCTCTGATCGCAGAGCAAATTTCCCTTATGTGAGGGTCATGTTCAGAAATCCACGAGTCTACATTCTTATCACGCCCGTTCCTTTTATTCAACAAAATCCCATATTTTATAATCTTCGAGTCAATTTTTGTAAAGACCTAATCTCTCTAGAAGGGTATTGCCTGATGCCATACGCACTCCATGAAACTTCGGCAAGAAAAATATCTCCAATTGAATTTACCGATATCCCATGTGGAGCTACAAATTGTCCGGCTGACTCTCCAATAGGTTGATCGCCTAAACGCGAAACAACTCCACCATTTTGATTAAGTATTGTGATACGAGGACCTAAACGATTGCCCGTCCAATTTCCCATCCCGCTTTCATTTTGTGGAATACCAGCGTAAAATTCTCCGACATAGACTAGTCCATTATCAGATTGGTCGATCCAAATACATGAAGTCATTGCCATGTTTACCCATTGAGTTTGAAATTCACCGGTAGAACTAAAGACCTGTACCCTATGGTTTTCTCGATCAGCGACATATACCCTGCCATTACTATCTATCGCTATATTATGAACCGTATTAAACTCCCCGGGATCAGTTCCAGATTGTCCCCAAGACAATACCCGGTCTCCATCAGGAGTATATTTATGTACACGAGCATTACTATATCCATCTGATACAAAAAATTCCCCGGTTTGCTGGTTAACTCCTACGTGTGTTGGCCCATTAAATGGTTCCCCGCTAAGCCTTCCACTAGATTTACCAGGTTCTCCTAAAGTCATCAATAATTTACCCTGTCTATCAAATTTTCTGACAGTATGATCACCAGCATCAATGCAATAAATACTATCGTCAGGACCCAGGGCAATACCATGCGGTAGAGTGAATATCCGTTCACCCCAATGGTTAATGATTTTTCCTGTATTGTCTAAAACAATTACAGGATGCTCAGATCGGCTGAAAACATAAACTCGATCTTTTTCATCAACGCAAACACCAGCCGTCTCTTTATAAGACCAACCCTGTGGAAGATTACCATAATCAGATTCTGAGGTATCGTAGCAAAATGATGTGTCTGACCCTGTTAAAATCACTTGTTTAAGGCCTACATACCTTCACTAATTTTTGTAACGACCGGAATTTTTTTCCGGGCATAATTTGACCAAATTCTGCCCAAGACACTTCGGCCACATAAATATCACCTTTTGAATCAACCGCAATCCCGTGAGGAGCATAGAATCGTCCCGGAGCATCACCATAAGTCTCATGACCCAGCCTTGCTAAAACATTCCCTTTAACATCAAATATTGTCACCCTAGGACCAAGATCTTTGCCTTGGCTATTTGACCCAAGCCCAGCAAAATATTCTCCTACATATATGGTGGTTTCCGAACCAGTAAAATGCGTGCTAACGCAGGCAGCCCTAGAAAGATTGACCCACTGGGTTTGATAATTA
>CEUZ01053904.1_pt1 | contig 21168 bp, 20 predicted proteins | sample 361511 | NCBI WGS metagenome assembly CEUZ01 (sample SAMEA2622822, study PRJEB7988) | marine metagenome | biome: marine biome (ENVO:00000447); feature: surface water layer (ENVO:00002042); material: "saline water (ENVO:00002010), including plankton (ENVO:xxxxxxxx)" | depth 5 m
AATAAAGCTATAGAGGATGCTCCCAAAGAAAAACCTGAAATCACGTTTAATACTGTTTTGATAGAAACCGAATCGGATCCAAAATAATTTGAATAAAAAAGGAACAATCCGCTAAGGCCTAAAACGCCTAAACCAACAACACTTAATCCCATGACAGAGCCACCGGTAAAAGCAACATTCAATGCCAATGCCAGGCTTTTTCTTGCAGCATTTGTTGTCCGGTTGTTGGCCTTGGTTGCAACTTTCATCCCTAAATATCCAGCCAAACCAGAGGCGATAGCCCCAACAATAAATGACATTGAAATCAAGGCGCTTGAATCGTTTCGTCCTGAATTAGCAAATCCAAGCATGAGTGCAACTGATACGACAAATATAGCGAGTACACGATATTCAGCACGTAGAAAAGCCATGGCGCCATCGGCAATATTTGCGCCAATTTGTTTCATTCTTTCAGTTCCTTCATCCTGCTTATTAATCCAGCTTGTTTTCCAGAATGAAAACAGCATGGCTAATATGCCGGCACCTACAACAAAAATTAAATTTGAACTCATAGATAAAATTGCTCCTCGTTTATGAATTAAATTGACTCATTGTTTTGTTTAATCCCTGAATTAAAATATTTTCTATTACATCTGCACCGGTTTGAACCATTTTAGATACAGTATCCCTGTCTTTACTTCGAAATGGTTTTAAAACAAAATTTTCTGCCGGGCGCATGTTTTCGTCAGTTCCGATCCCAAGGCGGATACGGGGAAACTGATCAGATTGCAATTGGTATATAATATTTTCCATACCACGATGACATCCATCTCCGCCTTTAGGCCGGATGCGAACACTGCCCAGAGGTAAATCCACATCATCCACCACAACAATAAGATCCTGCGGAAGAAAATTCCATGTTTGGGTAACTTCCTGTACTGCATTACCGCTACGGTTCATCCCTGTTGTTGGTTTTACCAATATAAACTCCCTGCTGATTTGGCGGATAAATACATAATGACCTTTTCCAGGTTTAAAAGACAACTTTTGTCTTCGTGCCACTTCATCCACAACCCAAAATCCTGCATTGTGTTTTGTATTTGCATATTGATCACCGATATTACCCAATCCTATAAAGGCAATCATGACTCTTCAGCATTATCTCCTGTGTTTTCATTTTTATTTTCCTCATCCGGGGCTTGGGTGCTTTCTTCATCTTCCATTTCCTCACCTTCAATCATTTCTTCTTCATCAACCAGCGGTTCTTCCTCCGCAGCAGGCGGTTGAATAGAAACAACATTTAAATCTGATGCTGATAGTATAGTAACATCCTCATCCACAACCTTCAAATCAGCTACACTATACGAGTTGTTCATCTCCAAGTCAGTGATGTCCAATTCAATATTATTAGGCACATTAGTTGGAAAACATTCGATCTCGATCTGAGTCATAGCCTGAGAAAGCACTCCTCCCTCTTTTATCCCCTCCGCATCTCCAACTAATACCAGAGGTACAGCTATTTTAATTTTTTCTGAACGGCGTACACGCATTAAATCAATATGGATAATATCATCATTTACCGGATGGTATTGTAGTTCTTTAATCATCACATATTGTTTGTCGCTTTCAATTTCTATTTCATAGATACGTTGTCCAGATTGGATGGCCTGATATAGCGCTAGCGTATCTACAGCCACATTGATTGTTTCTTCTCCCTTATAATACAGAACACCAGGGATACTATCATTTCTTCTCAAGGCCTTTGCTCCCTTGGTGCCTATCAGGGTGCGATCCTGAATATTTAATTTGTAATACGACGAGGCCATCGTTATTTCTCCTTGCTAAAATTCGAATAATGAACTAACAGATTCATTATTATGAATTCGGTTAATTGCGGCTCCAAAAACATCTGCAACTGTAACAATATCTATGTTGTTTAATATGTTTTTGTCTTTCATATTAATTGTATCGGTAATAATTATTTTTCGGATTTTTGATTTACTTAACCGGTCTAAAGCAGGACCTGATAACACACCATGAGTTGCAATGGCAGTCACGGATTTTGCTCCCCGTTGTTGAGCAGCTTCAGCTGCATTTACCGTTGTACCAGCAGTATCAATCATATCATCAATAATTAAAACATCCTTATCTTTCAATTCCCCGATCAAATGGCTGATAGCAGTCTGGTTAGGTGCATACCGTCTTTTATCAATCAATGCAAAATGCATCCCAAGACGTTTTGCGTACGCTTGGCTAATGGCTGCAGAACCAATGTCCGGTGCCAACACAGTTGAATTATCAGTATCAAATCCTTCTTTTTTTATCGCATCCAGAAGCACCATCCTACTATACAAATGGTCAAAGGGAATTTTTGTAAAAGCCTGGATCTGTGTAGAATGCAAATCCATAGTAATAATTCGATTGGTACCCATAGCCGTGATAATATCGATCATCACCCTAGAAGAAATAGGAACTCGGGGCTGATCTTTCCTATCCTGCCTGCCATATCCAAAATAAGGAATTACCGCTGTAACCCGACCTGCCGAAGCGCGTACTGCCGCATCTGCCATGAGAGCTAATTCAATAATATTTTCTGAGGGACTATTTGTTGATTGAATTAAAAAAACATCGTGCCCTCGAATATTTTCCTCAAATTTGATCCACAACTCTCCATCAGAAAAAGTCTTAATAGAAATTTTACCTAACTCACAGCCTAGAGCAGATACTATTCTTTCAGATAGTGCTGGATTGCTCCTGCCACTAAATATTTTCATTTTACTTTTCATATTCGATTGTATTTGTAATCGTAAAGCTGGGGCGCAGGGACTCGAACCCCGACTGCCGGGACCAAAACCCGGTGTCCTACCGTTAGACGACGCCCCAGATTTATAATTGTTTTAACATATCATTTCTGTATTGGATGTGATACAACAGTGCGGTATTTAGATGAAAAATGTGACTCAGCCATTTTTGCAGCGGCGTCTTCATCAAAAATCCCAAACACAGTCGAGCCGGAGCCCGACAGACTGGCATATCGAGCACCAAAAGCTCGAAGTGTTTTCTTTATGTATCCAATCTCTGGATATGCTGGAACAATGATTGCTTCAAAATCATTCTCAAAGAGCTCAAAATGAATAGCATCATCTTGAATAAAGCCGGAAAAGTTAGTTGCCTCTCTTGGCTTGTCCAAAATCTTTTTAACTTCCGCGTAAGCCCAGGCTGTATCAATATAGATATCTGGAATAACCAATAAATAGGTTCCCTGAATCGGAGTTCGAAAAACTGTCAACAAATCTCCAATTCCATCTCCAATCTGTGTGCCTCCATTTATAAAAAAAGGAACATCTGCTCCTAATTTTAGGCTTATGGATTCCAATTCTTCATTGGAAACCTTAAGATCATAAAGTTCCCGAATGCCCTTCAACACTGCAGCCGCATTGGATGATCCACCGCCCAGCCCTCTTCCGGCAGGAACTTGTTTTTCCAATTTTATGGATATACCGCCAATATCATATATACTACTCATTTTTCCCCAAGCGTTAACACAGAGGTTTAAATTATCATTTTTTAGCCAATCAACATTGGATGAAAATCGACAATCAGAAAATCGTTTCTTTAGTGTAACTTTATCGTAAAAACTCAGTTCCTGAAATAACGTATGAATAGTGTGGTAACCATCCGGGCGTTGATCGATAATTTTCAGGCCAATATTTACTTTACAGTTGGATTTAAGAACAACAGTGGTCATCATTTTTACATAGGGTAGCTATAGCCTGGACTGCCCAGCCTTTTCCAGCACCAATGACCCCAAGATAGTCTGTTGTAGTGGCTTTTACCGATACCATAGATTCATTGACCTTCATAGAAACTGCCAAGTTATATTTCATTTGGGAAATAAATCTCTCGAGTTTTGGTTTCTGTAAAATGATAGTGGTATCCACATTACATATTTCAAACCCTGCTCCCCGAACTCTTTTCACAGAATCAGTTAAAAAATGGCTGCTAGACACCCCTTCCCATATATCATTTTCACTGGGAAAAAACTGCCCAATATCTCCCAGAGATGCTGCACCTAGAAGCGCATCCACCAATGCGTGAATGAGTCCATCTCCATCGGAATGACCCAGAGAACCAAATGGAGCAGGAATTTCTACACCGCCTATAACGAGTGTTTCTCCTTTTGAAAGTTGATGCACGTCATACCCAATTCCTGTTCTAATCATCTATCTTGTTTTATTACCATTCATTGAGTTTTTTGGAGTAAATATTGTTCCGCTCTTTCCCAATCATCTTGAGTTGTGATTTTAAAATTAGTTGGATGTCCCTCAACTAACGCTATCGAAAATCCCATTGCTTCCATCAAAACGGCTTCGTCGGTTGCATTTATATCATTTTGATCCGCATTATCCAATGCAGCTACCAATTTATCTTTGTTAAAAGTCTGTGGTGTTTGCGCCAGCCATATAAACCTTCGATCCAGTGTTTCTTTTACTAGACCATTGTTTGAAAGTTTGACTGTATCTCTGCTTGGCAAAGCCACCACGGCACCATCATAATTTTCACAAGCAGAAATAGAATTTACAATCATATTTTCAGTTACAAAGGGGCGGGCCGCATCGTGAATACAAATCAAATTTGCTGAATTAGAAGACACAGACACACCATTTTCTACAGAATCTTGCCTTCGTGCTCCGCCAGCAATAACTGTTATTGGTTTCCCGGCAGACATTGACATTAAATCACGATGGATAGATGTAGTCTGATTTCCCGGTACAACCACAATCACTTCCTGGATAATACTGGATTCTAAAAATGGTTGTAGGCAATAAAAAAGAAGGGGGCGTCCTCCCAGCAATTTAAATTGTTTTTCTTCACCAAATCGGGAGCCTGCTCCGGCAGCAGGAATGATTACAGATACTTGGTTCATGTGCCCATAAGCATGGTTCTAAAAATAAAAATATATGCTTACACAATTATCATGGCATCACCGTAACTAAGAAAACCGTATTGATTATTTTTGGCTTCACGATATGCTTTCATGATAAGATCTCGATTCCCAAAAGCACTGACCATCATCATTAAAGTTGATTTTGGAGCATGAAAATTTGTGATCATTTTATCCACCATCTTGAACTCGTAAGGCGGATAAATAAATTTATCCGTCCATCCTCGTTTGGGGGTTACCTGGAATCCCGAAATGGCAATTGTTTCCAATGCTCTCACAGTAGATGTTCCCACTGCAATAATTTTACGATACCGCTTTTTTGCCTGGTTGATAGCCAAGGCTGTTTTTGGTGACACTTCAAAATATTCAGAATCCATCTGATGTCGATTTAAATCTTCTACTTGTACTGGGCGAAAAGTGCCAAGGCCTATATGCAGTGTAATGTACTCTAATTTAATGCCTTTTTGTTCAGCTTTTTTTATTAGTCCAGATGTGAAATGCAATCCTGCGGTCGGCGCAGCAACAGCTCCACGTTCCGATGCATAAACAGTTTGATATCGTTTTTTATCATTTCGATCTGCTTCACGATCTATATATGGAGGTAAGGGACATGTTCCAAGTCGATCAATGGCATCATGGAGATTATCACCATCAAACTCAAAGCGTACTACCCGGCCTCCAGAAACAGTATTATCAATCACATCGCACATCAGTTTTGATGTAAACATAAGTTTGTTTCCTATACGAACCTTGCGTGCTGGTCTCACCGTTACCTCCCATAGATCATTCGCCAATTCGCGGAGCAAAAAGACTTCAACTTTAGCCTCCGTGCGATCCTTATTGGCAAACAACCGCGCTGGAAACACTCTTGTATTGTTTAGTACTAGAAGGTCATTCTTACGCATATAATCGGTTATATCCAGAAACCGTTTATGTTCTATCTCGCCTGTATCTTTGTGAACAACCAACAATTTTGCAAAATCACGGCGAGGTTCCGGATGCTGGGCAATGAACTTTTTTGGTAATGGATAATCAAAATCGCCAAGTTTATATTTTTTCTTTTTTTCTATCATTAAAATAATCTTTCCTGATTTGATGTTAATTCTTTCCCTAACAATTTAAAGGCTGATTCTTGGGCAACTCTCCCTCGGGGCGTCCGCTGCAGGAACCCTTCCTTGATCAGGAAAGGTTCATATACATCCTCTATAGTTGTAGAATCTTCGCCAACGGCTACAGCAAGAGATTTAACCCCCACCGGACCTCCTGTGAATTTTTCAATCAGTGTGTCAAGGATTTTGCGGTCCATATCATCCAGACCTATTTCGTCAATTCCCAGTTTTTGAAGTGAATTTTTTGCAACATGAATATCAATCTTTCCATCAGCTTTTACCTGAGCAAAATCACGGGCTCTCCGAAGAATACGATTGGCAATTCTCGGTGTTCCACGACTACGCCTTGCCAGTTCCATTGCTCCATCATCATCTATATTAACCTCCAGTATATTTGCAGATCTATTAATAATATGAAAGAGGTCCTCGGCTTCGTAATAATCAACCCGCAGAACAACTCCAAAGCGATCACGCAACGGAGATGTCAAGTTTCCAAGTCTAGTAGTAGCGCCGATTAGAGTAAACGGCTCAATATTCAGCTGCACACTGCGGGCACTTGGTCCTTTATCAATCATAATATCAATTGTGAAATCTTCCATAGCCGAATAAAGATATTCCTCTACCACACTATTCAATCGGTGGATTTCATCAATGAAAAAAACATCTCGGTGAACTAGGTTGGTAATCATTCCAGCTAAGTCGCCAGCACGTTCAATCACTGGACCGGAAGCATGTTTGATATTTACATTTAATTCTTTTGCAATAATGTTGGCCAAGGTAGTTTTACCAAGACCCGGAGGACCAAATAAAAGCACATGGTCGAGAGCATCCCCACGGCCATTGGAGGCTTCAATATACAGTTTCAGATTATCTACCAATTCTTTCTGGCCAATAAATTCATCGAACTGGGACGGACGAAGAGACTTTTCTACCGCCAAATCTTCATCAAGGGGGGTAGGGTCAGCTATATGTATCTCTGTCATTAAGTAAAATGAAAATAAATCGGATAAAAACCGGCTTTAAAGATACAATCTCAAACAGCCGTCGCAAAGAGGTTGCGTACCCTATATAGGGATTTCTAATCGCATGGCTCCGAAAAGTAGAGCTGCAACCATAGCATGAACCTTGGAGCGGGAACATCCAGGATGACCGCTCTAGCTAAAATTTAAAATAATATCAATGCATTGATTTATAAGATCCTTAGTTATTTCCTAATATTGGATATATTGTGTTAATTTACTAGGCTTGTTCAGGAAGCCGAATCTTTTCTATTTAGGATCTGCTCAATAAAAGAACCCGTATATGAATTTTTTACTGTAGCAATATACTCTGGAGTGCCTGAAGCAATTACCTCACCGCCTTCATCGCCTCCTTCGGGACCAAGATCTATAATCCAATCAGCTGTTTTGATCACATCTAGGTTATGTTCAATAACGATCACTGTGTTTCCTCGTTCCACCAGACGCTGCAAAACAATTAATAGCATTCTGATATCTTCAAAATGTAGGCCTGTGGTGGGTTCATCCAAAATGTATAATGTTCTAGCCGAACTAACCTTGGAAAGTTCCGTTGCCAATTTTACCCGTTGTGCTTCACCCCCAGATAAAGTTGTAGCCTGTTGTCCAAGATGAATATATCCCATTCCTACATCGGAAAGGGTCTGCAATTTTTTCTTTACCGGTGGAATATTTTTAAAAAACTCTAAAGCATCTGCAACCGACATCTCCAATACTTCTGCAATTGATTTTGAGCGATATTTAACCTCCAGTGTTTCTCGGTTATAGCGTTTACCTTGGCATACCTCGCAGGTCACATACACATCCGGTAGAAAATTCATTTCTATCCTGATAATACCATCTCCTTCACAGGATTCACAGCGACCGCCCTTTACATTAAATGAGAACCGGCCTGGTTTATACCCTCGGATCTTTGATTCAGGAAGCTTGGCAAAAAGATCACGGATATGTGTAAACACCCCGGTATATGTAGCCGGGTTTGATCGTGGAGTGCGACCAATGGGTTTCTGATCTATATTCACTACTTTGTCCAAGTATTTCTTGCCCTCAATAGAATCGTGGTTTAGGGGATACGCACGGGCCTTGTTTAATTCTATTGATAACGCGGGAAATAATGTCTCGTTTACCAAAGTACTTTTCCCACTTCCGGATACACCAGTTACAGCAATGAACCGCTGCAGTGGGAATTCTACACTAACTGTTTTAAGATTGTTCCCTGTGGCTCCTATCAGAGACAACATGTGTGTTTTTCTATTTCTTCGAATCCGTGGGATTTTTATCTGTTTTTTTCCTAAAATATATTTTCCTGTCAAAGATTGTTTTGCATTCCCTAAATCTTTGGGGATACCAGCAAATGTGATCTCACCGCCATGCTTACCGGCCCCCGGACCTAGATCAATAACATAATCAGCAGACATAATTGTCTCTTTATCATGTTCCACAACCAATATAGAATTACCAATATCACGCAATGCTTTGAGCATATTCAACAATCGATTGTTATCCCGAGGGTGCAAACCAATTGAAGGTTCGTCCAAAATATATAATACCCCCATAAGCTGCGAACCGATCTGTGTAGCCAAGCGAATCCGCTGGGCTTCACCGCCGGAAAGAGTTGCAGCTGAACGTTCCATATTCAGGTAACCCAAACCAACATTCACAAGAAAAGCAAGTCGTTGACGAATTTCTTTCAGAATCTGATCAGCGATATCCTTTTCCATATCGGTGAGGATGAGTGATTCAAAAAACTCCTGGATATCTTTAATAGACATGGCAGATATATCACCGATATTAAAATTGTTTATTCTCACTGATAAAGATTCGTTCTTCAGCCGGGTACCTTTACAATCAGGGCAAATACACATGCTCATAAATTGTTCGATCCACTCACGAATCCTTGATGATTTGGTTTGGGTATATCTGCGCATCAGATTGGGTATAGCTCCTTCCCAACCGCCTTTATAAGTGCCCGACCAACGCTGGGAATTGTATTCCATTTTGAATTGTTTATTCCCAGTCCCAAAAAGAAGAATCTCACGAACCGAAGGGTCTAGTCTAACCCATGGGGTAGTAAAATTAAATTCAAGCTGTTGAGCCAAGCTCTTCAAAACGCTACCATACCAATTTCCGCGAGGTTGTTCTCCCAGAGAGGCAATAGCTCCTTGAATAAGACTTTTGGACTTGTCCGGTATCACTAGATCTGGATCCACCTCCATATGCGAACCCAATCCATCGCATTTTGGACAAGCCCCGTACGGTGAATTAAAAGAAAACATTCTTGGTACCAGTTCTTCCATACTAATCTCACAATCAGGACAAGCAAAATGTTCGCTGAATATGTGTTCCTTATCAGGCAATACATGAACAACCAGCAGTCCACCACTGATCTTGAGAGCCAATTCTACTGATTCCGTGAGTCGTTCCAAGATTGCTGTTTTCAGGATTAGTCGATCAATCACCACCTCAATGGAATGTTTTTTATTTTTATTCAATATAATTTTATCTTCCAAAGAGAGAATCTCACCATCCACACGAACCCGTAGAAAACCCTCTTTCCGTATTTCATCTAATACTCCCTTATGCTGGCCTTTCCTTCCACGGATCAATGGAGATAAAATATGCATTTTTGTACCTGATTTGAATTTGTTGATGGTATCCACAATTTGCTGAACAGTTTGTCTTTGAATGGGTTTATCGCACTTCCAGCAATAAGGTCTACCTATATGAGTAAACAGCAAACGGAAATAATCATGAATCTCCGTAACAGTTCCTACAGTGGAGCGAGGATTTCGGGCCGCGGATTTTTGTTCAATTGATATGGCCGGTGATAACCCTTCGATAGCATCCATGTCTGGTTTCTCCATGAGTCCTAAGAATTGGCGGGCATAAGAAGAAAGAGACTCTACATATCGGCGTTGACCTTCTGCATAAATTGTATCAAAAGCTAAGGATGATTTTCCAGATCCGGATAACCCTGTAATGACTACCAATTGATTCCTTGGAATCATCACATCAATATTTTTTAGATTATGTTGGCGGGCGCCTTTAATAATAATTTTATCAATGGGATCTGACATAAAACTTAATCCCCTAGGAAAACAGCTTTTTAGGACAAAACAAAATTTACAGACTTTTATTAATTAACTTCAAAAACGATTTACTTTTTACTCCTATATTCAATTATCAACTGCGAATTCTTGACATGGTTTCTGATAAGCATTAGTTTGAAGCATGGGAACACTCCGAAACCAAATCCTTATCTCCATGCCTCACATGCAAGATCCGTTCTTTTCTTCTGCTGTTGTTTTTATTTGCGAACACAATAAAGATGGAGCTATGGGCTTGATAATCAATAAAAAATTCAAAGAACCAAATCTGAATGATTTATTTGAACAACTTTATATTGGGAACGATACCATAAAATCACTCACCCCCGATATTCATTTTGGCGGGCCTGTAATGCTTGAGCGTGGTATTGTTTTGCACGGTTCAGGGTTTACTACTGAAGGGACCATTGCTATTTCAGATGAATTCTCCATGACAAGTCAAAAAACTATTTTACAGGATTTAAAAGTTCAAGATAAAATCCCATACAAACTATTGTTGGGGCACGCAGGGTGGGCAGCAAAACAATTGGAACGTGAAATTGAAAATGGCGATTGGCTTATGCAATCCACTACTCCAGATTTTGTTTTTAATCTAAGCACAGATCAAATGTGGCAGCAGGCCGCAGGCAGTCTGGGAATGGATTTGGGGCCTCTTGAAGCCATGGGAGGTCAAGCCTGAGCTATGGATAATTTTTTCCTTCTGAGGGTATCCTTAAAACAATAATAAATTATCTATGGAAATTGAATGAACGTTGAATTCCATTATGTTGCCTGAGATACCGGTAAAAAACATAAAAGGTTGTGGAAACCTGATTCAATTCCTTTTTTAAAGCAATTGATCTGTATTAAACCCTAGTGGTATACCGCAGATGTGATTTCTAGCAATATGATTAGTACAAAGATATTCCTAAATGGAAAAAACCATGGACTGCTGGATTGATGATCCAAATTTGTTCGACTATCATCAATACTACATCAGCTTCATTTCAAAGAAATAACGAATGAAAAACCACTGTTCTTTTTTTGCAAAAAACAAATGCATGAAACTCATTTTTTTACCTGCAAGGCTATTGGCTGGGCATTACATCAATATTCATGCACAACCCCAAAAGCTGTAATACAATTTGTGAAAGAATAAAGGAATGATCTTAGTCCATTAAGTACCACAGAATCATTGAAAGCACTTAATAGAAATAGTTATATTTAAATGGGGGCTGTCAAAAATAATTAAACTTCAATTTATTTATCTGCCTTATAAATGAATTCAACGGGGAAAAATTTTCAAAAAGTTAATCTAATTTGTGTTGTTTCCATCCGATTAAAATGTAGGAAATAAAATTGATTTGAAGTAAAAAGGATTGCATTTCTTTGCCACATCAAATAAAAGAACACAAGTATGATCCAATATACTTTTGGTCACTCCGGTTCATTAGTTTAATCAATCGTTACGTCTACCCTATTCGTCGGACTGAATTGACATATATGTTAAGTTTTATTGATGATGATAAATTAAGAATCCTCGATTATGGCTGCGGTAGCGGTCATTTTACAAATAGAATTAAAAAGTCAAAACCAAGCTGTACTGTAATTGGAGCCGATATAAACTCATATGCAATAAATTATGCACAGCAGAAGTACAAAAATGTAACCTTTTTACCTCCAGATAATCACTTAATTGAACAGGGAAATTTTGATATTATCATTGTATCTCATTTACTGGAGCATATTCACAAAAGAGAAGAGTTTTTACAACAAGTTTTATATTTATTAAAAAGGGGTGGGAAAATAATTATAGCGGTCCCGCAAGAAAGAATAAGAGGTGATGGAACCTTATTTACAATTTTTATTAATGCTCTTCGTGGAATTTTTATCAACCCTCATGTTGTAAAATTAGTATATGAGGATTTGTTAACTTTAATGGCTAATGTGGATGTTAAGATCCAAAGTAAAATATATACAAATTATCTATATCCTTTTATGTCTAGTTCCAGAAAATGGCATTCCTTTAGTTTGGTGATTATTGGAGAAAAAAGCTTATAAGATTTTTTAGTTATTCTATAACTCTTAAATATTTTTTATACGTGAAAAAACAAAATAGGAAGCGAAATAAGATTAAACGATCTGAATTCTAATCTGAAAATATTTCCCTGAGAAATTGTTAATGTAATTAGAAAAGAAGGAAAAGACATCTATTCTTTAAATCGTAAATTTCAAGATGAATAAAATACTTCCGCCATTTGCAGTGATCTTCGCAGCTATTCTGTGGAGTCTGGATGGTCTTCTAAGACAGGAATTATATTCCATTCCCTCTTTCCTCATAATTACTTTAGAACATGCCTTTGGTGCACTGCTATTTTTTCCTTTGTTGATCAAAGCCTGGTCAGATATAAAATCCCTCAGTCAAAGGCAGTGGGTTTCTCTCCTCTGGATATCAATCGTTGGTGGTATTCTAGGAACATTCTTTTATACGAAGGCACTGAGCTACATAAATTATATTGATTTAACTGTTGTGGTATTGCTGCAAAAGCTTCAGCCTATTTTTGCCATTGCGTTAGCTGCAATTATCTTAAAGGAAAAATTGTCCCAGCGATTTATTGGCTTGGCTATTTCTGCCTTGGTTGGCGGATATTTCGTAACATTTGGTACTTCACCTATAAATGACTGGAACGACAAAACTATTATCGCCGCACTTTTAGCTTTGCTTGCGGCATTCGCATGGGGAAGTTCAACTGTTTTAGGGAAACACGCTCTAAAACATTTGCCGTTTTCTATAGTAACTGCTTTGCGACTTAGTTTGACAGCGATTATGGCGGCAATTATATTGTTTGCCACCCAGGTACAAATACCGGAAGTTTCACTTTCAGCCGTACAATGGCGTAATTTGATAATCATTGTTTTTTCAACAGGTGCAGTAGCATTATTTATTTATTATTATGGTTTAAATCATCTTCCCGCATCCCATGCGACATTATATGAATTGGCATGGCCATTATCTGCAGTGATATTGGATTGGGCAGTGCGCGGACAAACTTTATCTCCATCACAAATTCTCGGCGCTATTCTACTATTGGGTTCTATGACTCTGCTATCACGGGAAAATTTAGGTGCCTGAGTTTACACTACAAGATCATAATCATAATTTAAGATACAACCTGATCCATGAATTTTTCTGGGGTTTTGGCATTGCTTTCCATACTATATATGCTGTAGTTCCTCTTTTTTTAAGAAATCTGGGGGCACCGGAAAGTATTGCTATTTCTTCTGCAGGATTATTCAATATACTCATTGCCCTGCCCATGCTTACTATTGCCGCTTTAGGCAGGAATATTCATAATATCAAGCGGGCAGTAATATTTGTACATTGTTTGATTCTGGTTGCATTGTTTGGGATGGGTTTTACGTTTACCTGGATCAATATCAGCACTATAGACTCAGCTTGGATAATATATTTTGTCTATTTTTTATTATATGGTTTATCTATTGGCGTGGTTGTACCTGTTTGGACAGAATTTTTGAATAAAACAACACTAATAACCGAGCGAGGGCGGTTTTTTGGGCTAGGGTTTGCCTTTAATAGTATTGGAAGTTTTATTGGTGGAATTGCATTAAGAATTTTGCTGGAGAGTGATATTCCATTCCCAAAAAATTTTGGGATTGGTTTTTTAGTTCTTTTTATAAGTATCGCTCTTGGTACATTGGTTTTCTGGTTTTACCGTGTAAAACCAACAAAAAATATATCTCGACATAGAACGATAAAAGACTTTATATCAGAAACTATAAAAATTATCATAGAGCACAAAAATTTTCAGAAATATCTTTTATCTAGGATTTTTTTCTGTGCATCCCTACCTGGTATGGGGTTATATGCGGTTTACTGTCAGAACAAATTCAACTTTGATATTAGTGAGGCCGGGACTTTCACTGTATTCAACGTAATCGCTTCTGGGACTACAAGTTATCTGGTTGGGAAAATGGGGGATCGATGGGGACATAAATCGGGTATGATGATTGCCTATATAGCTCATTTTTCAGCGGTCATACTTGCCCTAAATGCTCAGAATATGTACTGGGTATATGCTATTTTTATAACTATCGGCGCCGGACAGGGTGCATTTATGCCTTCCGCCATGAACTTGGTATATGATTTTGCTGGAGAACGGGACACCAAAACATATATGGCATTAATTGATTCTTTCTTGGCGCCTTTTGTGATACTGTTTTTAATCGGTATTGGTTCTTTAGTAAACCAACATAATTATTTTATTGTATTAAATATTTTGGGAGGTTGTCTTTTGTTCAGCATAATTCTGCTCCATTTCCTAGTGAAAGACCCACGGTACAGTAAACAACCTCCTATTTACGCAGATGGATTTTCTTCTTGATTTTCCATCGATGAATCCTGAAAATCCCCTAACTCATATGATCAATTTTTCACACCGACATATTAAATCTATCTTTATTCTCTGCTTGGTACTGATTTTTGGTTCCTGTAAGGAAGACCCTGCAAGACACTTGAACCTAGGGAACTGGTATCTAAACAAAGGTTTAATTGATGAAGCCATCGTTGAATACCGTGAAGTGGCCCGAACCTATTCAGGAAATGAGAGTGAATTAACACGAGATGAATTTGCTATTTTGGGTAAAGCCCACTTTAAGCTGGCAATTGCTTATACAAAAAAAGGTTGGTGGGAATATGCTTTAAACGAAGCAAAAACCAGTTTTGAAGTACAGCCCAATAAAGATAGTCATGATCTGGTTCAACTCATTGAACAGAAACTTGACTTAAGAGTAGATTCCTAAATTCTCCGATAACTCTTATATTTATTGATCGTTATATCGTACCTGAGCGGTGCTCGCCACCATCACAGTAAATTACAGAGCAATTGATAAAATCCGCTTCCGGCTGTAACAACATTGAAATGGTTCCAGCAATGTCCTCTGGGGTGGTAGTCCTGCCCAAAGGGTTTCGTTTTTTTGTTTTTTTAATCCATTTTTCCCAACCTTCAGTGATTTTTGTTAGTGCGCGTGTATGCGTTACACCAGCTTGGACTGCATTAGCAGTAATCCCTGATCCACCCAATTCCCAGCCAATTTGACGAATAATAGCTTCCATGGCTACCTTGGCCACACTTACTGGACCATAACCTTCCATAGCAACATAATTCCCTTCACTAGTTAAACCCATAATTCTAGAACCAGCTGCAAGAAGCTGAGCATCATAGAGTTTTTGAGTCCAGTAAAGTAGAGAATTACCCATAACATGAATGGTCATATCCATCTGGCGTTTTGTAACAGGTTTATCGCTAAAAAAATTTGTCGTGGTACCAAATGCAATAGAGTGTAATAGAAGTTTTAATGGTTCTCCAGATGTGATTTCCTTTATTTCTGGAATATATTTTTCCATAGCATCTTCTGCCGCTGCGTTGGTATTCCAATAGATAGTCCGGCCATTACTTAGTTCAGTGACTTCAGAAATAGTTTTTTCTGCTTCTTTTTTTGTTTCACCCCTATCAAAATGAAATCCAATTATCCCATAACCATCTTTTGCAAGACGTTTCGCAGTCGCACCACCGTGACCGGTAGATGCTCCTAGTATTAATACCCAATCCGACATTTTTCCTCCTCTTTTAAAAAAATAATTTACCAGAATTCAAATCAACAATGGAAAACCAAAAGGTCATTCTTTCTATCATTTATTTTTTGTACTCTCACTATCTAATAATACAGTAAACAATCGGTTTTAAATGAATCAAAAAAATTCGTACACCCGGGAAGAACTTTTACGATGTGCTCGCGGTGAGCTTTTTGGAATAAAACATAGTAAGCTACCTACAGATCCAATGCTTATGGCTGACCGTATTATTTCCATCACAATGGATGGAGGTAAATATGACAAGGGGTCGGTCATAGCTGAACTTGATATCAACGAGAAAAACTGGTTTTTTCATTCCCATTTCATAGGCGACCCCGTAATGCCCGGTTGTCTAGGCTTGGATGGCATGTGGCAATTAATCGGTTTTTATCTTACTTGGACTGGTTGTACAGGCAAGGGGCGGGCCTTGGGAGTGGGTAGTGTGAAATTTAAAGGGCAAGTTCGCCCTTATCATGATGTAATAATTTACAAAATTGATGTAAAAAAAATTATAACTAAACCAGTGCCCATGATATGGGGAGATGGCGCTTTGCATGTAAATGATAATAAAATCTATACTGCTAAAGGTCTTCAGGTGGGTCTGTTTGATAATTTGATTTACGATTTTGGCGGTGATCCAACTTCAGATACATTTTAGATAAAAACCATTTCTACGTAGCTATATATGGCACTACAATGTGGAATTGTTGGATTACCCAATGTTGGTAAATCTACTATATTCAATGCTTTAACAAAGTCAAGCGTCCCAGCTGAAAATTATCCGTTTTGTACCATCGATCCACATTTAGGTATAGTGGAATTACCAGACTTTCGCTTGAAAAAGCTAGCAGAAATTTATAAGCCTGATAAAGTAACTCCCGTAACCATTGAATTCACTGATATTGCTGGTTTGGTTTCCGGTGCAAATAATGGCGAAGGATTGGGGAATCGATTTTTAGGCCAGATCCGACAAGTATCAGCTATTATCCATGTGGTACGATGTTTCAAGGATAGTAATATTATTCACGTAGAAGAACAAGTAGATGCAGTACGAGATGCAGAATTGATTGAAACAGAACTATTGTTGGCAGATATTGAAACAATACAAAATCGACAATTTAAAATCGATAAAGTTGCCAAATCAGGTGATAAAAAAGCAAAAATAGAACTTGATGTCGTAACGCGATTATTAGAACACTGCAATAATGGGCGCCGTGCACGAACCTTTAAGACCCATGGGGAAGAATCTGATATTATTCATTCATTACACTTACTTACCCAAAAACCAATTCTTTACGTCGCTAATGTGGATGATACAGAAATAACCCATAACAATCGTGGAGAAATGGAGCAACAACTTATAGATTTTGCGGAAAAAGAAGGTAACATAGCAATTCGTCTATGCGGAAAACTAGAACAGGAAATAACTGTTTTACCAGAAGATGAGAAAGGGGTTTTTCTAGAAGAATACAATCTACCCGAGCCAGGTCTTCACAAACTGATCCAGGCAGGTTTTCGACTTTTGAATCTTGAAACATTTTTCACTGGTGGTCCAAAGGAAGTTCGCGCTTGGACCATAAAACACGGTTCTACGGCCCCCGAAGCAGCTGGTGAAATCCATGGTGATCTTCAACGTGGTTTTATCAAAGCAGAAGTATTTAAATATAATGACCTTGTGAGGTTGGGTTCTGAAAAAGCTGTGAAAGATGCTGGACTGGCCAAATTACACGGTCGTGACTATTTGGTAAAAAATGGTGATTGTATTTATTTTCATTTCAATGTTTAGCTTCAATATTTTATAAAAACAGTAGTTACCCATACAACGCTACTATAAAACATCTTACTAAACACTTTTCCATCAACAATAAAAGGGCAGATTTTTGCTCTTTTTATTTTGTCTTATTAAATTATTTTATTCATCTTCATCATCGTATTCATCATCCCAATCTTCTTCATATTCATCATCATATTCATCTCCGTAATAGTAACCGGGCGTTGGATAAGCATAATGAGGATTATTCATTGCACCATAGGGATCAGGAGGAACCGTTTCTGTAGGTTTTTCTTTCTTATCCTGAATCGTTTCTTTTTCCGGTGTTTCCTGTTTAACTACAATTACTTTAGGTTCATTTTTTCCATCTCCCGAATCAACATTTTCTTCCAAAGCTTTTTTAACCCATTTGCGGTCTGCATCTGTCAACCCTGCATTTGATTGAGTTGTTGTAGAGCCACCAATAATCTGGTTACGAAAAAGCATTCCTGTTAAAATTGAAAAGAAAAGGATAATAAGCGAAACAAGAGACCCTTCTGTTTGAAACTCAAAACCACCAAACATATTCTGCGTTACTCCAAAGGCCATAAAAATACCCAAGGTGAGCAAAATACCAAAAAAGATAATCAAATTGCCCAATTGAGATGGGGAAGGCAACGGTGACTCCATGATCAGCATATAAGTGAACCAGACCAGTATACCTGCTACAGCAATAATAATACTTAGGATTGGTTCCCCTATAAGAAGTGATGCAAAAAAGCCGATGACTCCAGCCGCCGGGATTATATATCCAATCCCAGATTTGATGTCGTGACCCATATTGGCACTCCAAATTTATTTCGAATTACAGGCAAAATTGCCGGAAGTAAGCCATAAATGCAAGATTTTATATTAAACAGATTCCAATTTATGAATTACAATACATATTTAATTTTTATAAGGACTATTATTTTCTATCATTTACCGGCCAATATCTGTTCCGTAATTTTAAAGCAAATAATGATAATTAAACCTATAAAAGTTGGCGTGGTTGGTGTGGGTCATCTGGGACAACATCACGTAAAACATTACTCGTCTATCAAAGAAACTGATTTAATCGGTTTATTTGATATTGATACTGTTCAAGCAAAAAAAATAGCAGAACAATATAACACCAGTTCCTTTTCTTCATTGACATTACTACTTGAACAAGTGGATGCTGTATCAATAGTCACTCCAACTGTTCACCATGCTATTATTGCTGAAAAATGTATTAATGCTGGAAAACATATATTTATTGAAAAGCCTATAACAAAAACGCTCTTCGAAGCTGATAAACTACTCAACTCGGCGCAAAAAATGCGTACAATGATTCAAGTTGGACATATTGAACGCTTGAATCCTGCTTTGTGCGCATTACAGTCCTACCAAATTCAGCCAAAGTTTGTTGAAATCCAACGGCTGGCTCCATATAAAACACGTGGAACTGATGTCCCTGTTGTTTTAGACCTGATGATTCATGATATTGATATATTACTTTCACTGATTGACTCACCAGTGAAAACAATTCGAGCAAGCGGTCTTTCTATTTTAACTGATTCGGTTGATATTGCTCATGCACGTATAAGGTTTGATAATGGAACCGTTGCCAGCATAGTTTCAAGTAGGGTGGCAAAAAACAAGGTTAGAAAAGTAAAATTATTTCAAAAGGAAATATACGCTACCATAGATTTGCTTTTAGGTCTAACTGAAATATATACAATCGTAGATAAACTGGAAGACCATCCTAATGCACTCAAAACTGTCCCTTTTGAATATAATAATCGCCAGCGACACATTATATACGATAAACCCCTTATAAAAAATGGTGATGCTTTGAAAATGGAATTGATAAATTTCAGCCGATCCATACAAGGTGAAGAAATACCAATAGTGAGCGGCCTTGCAGGACGCAATGCGCTCGATGTTGCTTTACAAATTCAGGAAATAATTACTAAAGATATTGATTGATGAACTTAAGAGATTGCTTTTTTGTCTACAGAAGTTTTACCCCAATTCCGATTGTATTTATTCTTCTTTATTTTACAGAGCCTATATTTCCTTTCATTTGGATTGGTTTTGGATCGGTATTTATTGGTGAATATATTCGTTTCTACGCTGTTCGCTACGCAGGCGGAATTACCCGGAGCCGGAAAGTTGGTGCTCCTTCGCTCTGTACATCTGGGCCATATGCTCATATTAGAAATCCCCTTTATCTAGGCAATATGGTTATCTATATGGGTGTTACTTTTATCGCCGGAGGGGTTTTCATGTGGGAATTTTTGAGTATAGTATTTATCTATTTTACCATTCAATATATCATGATAATCTCCCTTGAGGAAGAAACACTTTCAGGTCTGTTTGGTGCGGAATATGATCATTATAAAATCAATGTACCTCGTTTTATTCCTCGAATTACTCCTTGGAAAAGCACTGACAACCGCATACCGGCCTCAATTACCAAAACTATCACTACTGAAAAACGTACTTTACAAAATATATTGCTCCTGCTCAGTTTGATTTTTATTAGAACCTACTTCGGTAATAGTATTTCATTATAATTAACATGGGGACTAAATGGCTAAAAGAAGGGTAAAATATTTTTTTGTCGCTGGAGAGACATCCGGCGATGTACACGGAGGAAAACTTATATCTGCTATAAAAAGGATTCATCCTAATACACTATTCTTGGGGCATGGGGGAGAAAACATGAAAAATTCCGGGATGGAGATTCTAGAGCACACGGACACTCTAGGGATTATGGGTTTTATCGAAGTAATAAAACATTTACCAAAAATGATTAAGATTTTGAATGAAACGGTTGATATTATTGCCCATACTAAACCTGACCGTATTATTTTAATTGATTATCCTGGGTTTAATCTTAGACTGGCAAAACATATTCATTATTTAAAAATCCCTATTACGTATTTTATTTTACCCCAAGCCTGGGCATGGAAAGAAAAACGGGTAGAAACAATGAAAGCTACCTTGGATCAGGCTTTATCTATTTTCCCTTTTGAGCAGGAATGGTATCAGTCAAAGGGGCTATTAACAAATTATATCGGACATCCATTCGTGGAAACGATAAAAATTAATGAATCAACCGAGGAATACTTTAATCGTCATGATCTGAGTTCTGACTATCCAATCCTTCTGTTATTACCCGGAAGCCGAGAGCAGGAAATAAAATTACATTGGCCGGTCTTCCTTACTACCATAGATCTGCTACAAAACAAAATAGAAAATCTTCAAGTAGTAGTGGTTCCAGCTCCTGGTATTACTCTAAATGATATACCAAGAAATTTTAAAATAGAGCCTAATGCCCGTAAAGCAATAATAAATGCTACTGCGGCAATTGTATCTTCTGGTACAGCAACACTGGAATGCGCTATGGAGAACACACCAATAGTTGTATGTTACAAGTTTAAACTCCTATCCTGGATACTAATTAAATTCATCACCAATATTCGCCATGCTTCAATTGTCAACCTAATTGCAAACGAATCTATTGTAGAAGAATATCTGCAAAATAAAATGACTCCAACAAACCTAGTAACTGCAATTCAACCTTTACTGGATACATCCAAT
>CEUZ01195518.1_pt1 | contig 21145 bp, 17 predicted proteins | sample 361511 | NCBI WGS metagenome assembly CEUZ01 (sample SAMEA2622822, study PRJEB7988) | marine metagenome | biome: marine biome (ENVO:00000447); feature: surface water layer (ENVO:00002042); material: "saline water (ENVO:00002010), including plankton (ENVO:xxxxxxxx)" | depth 5 m
TAGCCCCAGATAAATGACTGATTTAAATGACAGAACCCGGCTTATAGATTATCTGGCAATTTAGTCTACTAATCTACACATTTAAAAATAGAAAATATCATTTGTTCTCGTTTTGACTCTGAAATGATTCAAATATGTACTAAAAATTCAATTTTAACGATCTTTCCAAAAAAGGCAATTTTACTCGTAAAAATACACAAAATTAAGGTATTGACGCATAGGTTGAAAACCCATATTATCCCATGTATTCCCAAGGGAGGGGGATATGGTGTTCAAAAAGTTAAATCACAGAATTAGTGTTGATTTCTTGAAGGGCGCTGCTGACTTAAAAAAACATGTTTTTATCGACTTACGAAAACAACATAGACAAAAAAGGGAGGGTCTCCGTGCCAGCCAGTTTTAGATCTTATTTAAGCAGCATGGGATACAACGGAGTAATTTGTTATCCTTCATTTAATAATCCTTCAATTGAAGGATACCCTCAAAATAGGATAGAAAAAATTTCTGAATCTATCGATACACTAAACCCCTTTGAGGAAAAGAGAGATATTTTTGCAACCTCAGTATTAGCTGAAAGTGTAAATCTGCAGTTTGATGCTGAAGGAAGAATTTCTATACCAGAAAAATTGTTGGCACACGCAAAAATAAAACAAAAAATGCTTTTTGTTGGACAGGGTAAAACTTTTCAAATATGGGAGCCAAAACTTTTTGAAAAATTTAAGTATATAGCTAAGAAAAAAGCAAATTTACAAAGAGCAACTTTAAAATGGGAAAATCAATTTAAAAAGGAGGGGAAATGACAATTAATGTAAATGTACCAGAGTTAAGAGAATTAAAGCCAAGAATATTAGTATTGGGAATAGGTGGAGCCGGCGGTAATGCAATAAATGGAATGATTGAAGCAGGAATGAAAGGTGTAGAGTTTGTTGCTGTTAACACGGACGCGCAGGATTTAAAAATGAACAAAGCAGACGCAAAAATTCAGCTTGGTTCAAATTTAACAAGAGGTTTGGGAGCAGGAGCTAGAACAGATATTGGTCAAGCTTCAGCAGATGAATCATTAAATGAAGTTATAAATTTTATACAAGGAAGCAATATGGTTTTTATAACAGCAGGTATGGGAGGCGGAACAGGAACTGGAGCTTCTCATGTTATAGCCAGAGCTGCTAAAGAGCTAAATATTTTAACAGTTGGAGTTGTTACTCTACCGTTTTCTTATGAAGGACCAAGTAGAATGAGAAGAGCTGTAGAAGGTTTACAAGAACTAAAAAAACATGTTGATACAAATATTGTAATTCCAAACCAGAATTTATTTAAAGTTGCAAGTGAACAAACAACTTTTGAAGAGTCTTTTGAATTATCTAATAGAGTATTAAAAGAAGGTGTGCAAAGTATAACTGATTTAATGGTTAGACCAGGTCTGATTAATTTAGATTTTGCAGATGTAGAAACAGTTATGAGCGGCATGGGTAAAGCCATGATGGGAACCGGGGAAGCCGAAGGTGAAAAGCGAGCATCAGAAGCTGCTCAAAAAGCTCTTAACAATCCTCTAATTGATGAATATTCACTCAAAGGAGCAAAAGGTCTTCTAGTTAACATTACTGGAGGAAAAGATTTAACTCTTTTTGAAGTAGATGAAGCTGTGAACAAGGTACGTGCAGAAGTTGATTCAGAATCTGAATTAATAATTGGAGCAATCACAGATTCTGAAATGCATGGTAAAATGAGAGTTTCGATTGTAGCTACAGCATTAGATAATCAAGGACCTCAGGTTAAACCAGTGGTAAGCATGGTTCACAGAATTCATAATAGAAATTTTGCTCATACTGACAATGTTTCAAATAAATCTGCAATTCATCAGCATACTTTAAATGCTACAGAGGGAGCTACAGCGCTAGATATGACGCCTGATATTGCACACAATGTAACGCCAACAATTGACGAAAATTTAGAAAAGGAAAAAATAGAACAAGAAGAAAAATCATCTTTAGGAAACATATCATTAGAAAACGCAACTTATCTTCAAAATTCTAATAATACAGAAACAGATTTAAGCTATCAGAATGAAGAGCCTAATTTCGAAGTTGAAAGTATAGAGTTGGCTACACCCAAACTGTTTTCAGATGAAGAAAATAATAATTCTTTTGATATTGAAGATAACAATGCTCAAACGGAATCAAAAGTTCAAGAAAATGAAATGTCAAAAAATGAATTAGATGAAAAAGAACCAGAAATGTTTGATAATTCAGAGTCTGAGGAAGATTTAGAAATACCAGCATTTTTACGAAAACAAAAAAACTAAATGAAAGAATGTAAAGAAATTTATGAATGCCACCATGTCACTGGAGAAAACAAAACATCACCCAGTGATGCTACAGAAAGTATTAAGCATTATATCCCCTCAACATGGTGGCACTTTTATTGATTGTACTTTTGGAGGAGGAGGATATTCAAAATCAATACTTCAATATCCTAATACCAAAGTCATTGCTATCGATAGGGATAAATCAATTCAAAAATACGCTGACGAGTTGAAAAAGAAATTTCCAAATAGATTTAGTTTTTTACTCAATAAGTTCAGTAATTTAGAAGAAATTATAGAGCAAGGCACAAAACCAAAAGCAATAATATTTGATTTGGGGCTTTCTTCTTTTCAATTATCTGATGAAAAAAGAGGTTTTTCTTTTTTTTCAAAAGGTAATTTAAGTATGGAAATGGGTATAAATAATTATTCAGCTCATGACGTAATTAATTCAATAGATAAAAAAAATTTAACAAAAATTATCAAAACTTTTGGAGACGAAAAGGATGCTAAAAAAATTGCAAACAAAATTGTTAATTATAGAAAAACAAAATACATAAAAACTTCTGATGAGCTAGTTTCTATCATTAATGAAGTTAAAAAAAATTATAAAGGTCATAAAAAAAATACTTCAACAAAAACATTCCAGGCAATTAGAATTTTTGTTAATCAAGAACTTACTGAACTAATAAAGGGATTAATTTCAGCTACAAAAATACTTTCAAATGGAGGAAAGTTAATAGTTGTAAGTTTTCATTCATTAGAGGATCAAATCGTTAAAGTTTTTTTTAATTTATATTCTAATTTAAAAAAAAATCCATCAAGATATGTTCCTTTGGAAGAAAATAAATCAAATCTTTTTGAGGTAATGAATAAAAAACCAATATCACCTGATAATGATGAAATTAAAAATAATATACGCTCAAGATCAGCAAAACTAAGATATGCAGTAAGAAGTAAAAATAATTTTAACTATCCTGATGATTTTAAAAAAAAATTCGAAAGTTATTTTCAAATAGAAGAGATAAGGATTTAGAATGGCAGAAGATAAAAATGATAATTTTAATTTAAACTCAAACAGATGGATAGAAACACTTCCTGGTTATAAAAAGATACCATTAAAGATAGAAACTGTTTCAGGTGAGAAAATAAAAAAAACAGGTAATAAGTATGCTGTAACCGCAGTCTTATTTGTAGCTGGTCTTATTGTAGTTTCCGCAATTAAAAATGAAACAAGAGAACTCCAAAAAGAAATAAACAGTTTAAGAACTTCCATAAATACTTTAAAATTGAATTTACATCAAGTCACGTTGGATCACGAAGTTATAACTTCTCCAGAAAATATATCAAAATTAGCAAAAGAAAATTTAGAAACTGAATTTAAATTTTATAAGAAATCGCAAATAAAAAATTTAAATGACGAGCCAGATCTCTCTATTGAATCTAAAATTAATAAAGAAGAAAAAAAATTTCCTAGTTCTGTGAAAATAAAGATAGCAAAAAGAATTGAAAAGAAAAAAATGGAAATTCAGAAACTACAAGAATTATACTCCAAACCTGAAACCATACCAGAAGAAGTTAAAATACAAATTGCTAAAAAAATAAAAAAGAAAAAACTTGAGTTAAATAATATTTATTCTTCTCCCAAAAAAGTTATTACAGAAGAAAGAGCCCAAAGATGGGCTGTTGTGCAAGTCGTAAAAACTTTCCTAGGCATACCAATAATACCCGGAAGATAATTATTAATGAGTGATAAAAATAGAAAAACTTTAAAAGGAAAAAGTTTCTATTTTGAAGATTATAAAGAATCTGAAATTGTTTTTGATAATAAAAATAAGAATTATCTAAAAGTTTCTTTAAATAGAGTTTCTTTTTTATTTTTTATTTTTACTAGTCTAATAATTATTTTTTGTTTAAAAATAATTTACTTATCTATTTATGCAGAAAATGATTCTTTTTTCCAAAAATCTCAACACGATTTTTTCAAAAAAAGAGCAGACATCGTAGATAGAAATGGAAATATTTTGGCAAGAAATATTGACATTTATGATGCTGGGATTAGACCACAATTGGTAACTGACAAAAAAAAACTTTTAATAAATCTCAGGCTAATTTTTCCTGAGTTAAATTTTGAAAAAGTTGAAAAAAAATTGGAAAAGAACAAATTTTTTTACATAAAAAGAACCTTAACTGAAGATGAAAAAACTCAACTTTGGTTGTTAGGTAATAAGTCATTAGAATTTATAAAAAGACAATCAAGAATTTATCCTCAAAGAAGTCTTTTTAGTCATGTAATAGGTCAAATAGATGATGAAAATATTGGAATTTCTGGTGTAGAAAAATTTTTTGATAATAATTTAAAAAAAAATAACCAAACAAATCATCCTTTATATTTGACATTAGATTCTAATTTGCAACACATTATTAGAGAAGAATTGCTTGAAGCTAAAAATAATTTTAAAACAGTAGGAAGCGCGGCATTACTGATGGATGTCAATACCGGGGAAATATTATCTTTAGTTTCTTTACCAGATTATGATTTAAATAAAAGATCTTTAATCAACGAAGATATATATACGAATAAAATTACCAAAGGAGTTTACGAATTAGGTTCTGTATTTAAAACATTTACAATTGCCGCTGCTCTTGAAAATAAAATAATTAATTCAAATACAATTTTTGAAAATTTAGAAAATAAAATAAGTTGTTCAGGTAGAGTTATATCTGAACATGATGATCTACCAAAAAATTTAAGTACAGAGCAAATTTTAATAAGATCATCAAATATTGGAGCAATCCGGATAGCCCAGAAAATTGGGGTAGAAAAATATGAAAAATTTCTAAACACTTTAGAACTTTTTAAGAAAATTGATTTTGATATTGAAGAAATTGGAACTCCATTACCTTTTAGGTGGGGAAAGTGCAAACTAGCTACGGCATCTTTTGGCCACGGTATTACAACCACTCCACTCCAGCTTGCTAGAGCATATGCAATTTTAGGAAACGGCGGATATAAAATTGAACCCACAATAATTAAAAAAGAGGCTAGATTGTCAAATCAAAAAAAGCAAATCATAAGTTATGAGACCAGTTTGACAATTAACTCAATTTTAAGAAAGGTAGTTTCAAACAAGGAAGGCACAGCTAATTTTGCTGACATAGATGGATATAACGTTGCAGGAAAAACTGGAACTGCTCTAAAATCAATAAATGGGGTTTATACAAAAAAAAAATTTAACACTTTTGTATCTTTATTCCCAAGTCAAAAACCTAAATATGTTTTATTAACAATACTTGACGAACCTCAGCCAGCTCCTGAATTTATTTATGAATTTCCAAATGGTTATAAACATAAAGGTGAAAAACGAAATACATCTGGATGGAATACAGTAGTAGTTGCCGGCAAAATTATAGAAAAAATTGGTCCAATTTTAGCCATAAATAACCTACAAGCTTCTAAAAATTTTTAAATGAATTTGGGTAATTTAATTAAGTCCGCAAGCAAGAACTATGCAAAAATACCAGTAGATGGTATTTCATTTGATAGTAGAAAAGTTAAAAAAAATTATATTTTTTTTGCTATAGATGGTTATAAAAATAATGGAGTTAAATATATTGATGATGCTATTTTAAGAGGTTCATCAGCTATAATTTGTGAAAAAAAATTTAAAAATATAAAAAGTACTGTACCATTAATTCCAGTTAAAAATATTCGAAAAAGTTTATCTGAAGCATGTTCCAAATTTTATAAAAGGAATTTTTTAAATATAATTGCAGTTACAGGTACAAATGGAAAATCGTCAGTTGCAGATTTTTTTTATCAAATATTAAGTTTTAATAATGTTTCTGCAGCTTCAATAGGTACTTTAGGTATAAAATCAAAAATATACAAAAAAAAAATAGATTTAACTTCACTAGATCCATTATCTTTGCATAAAAATTTACAAATACTATCAAAAAAAAATATTAAACATGTGATTTTAGAAGCCTCAAGTCATGGATTAAAACAAAGTAGATTAGACAATCTAAATATTAAAACTGGAGTATTTACAAATCTTAGTCACGATCATTTGGATTATCATAAAAATATGAAATCTTATTTTGAGGCAAAAATGTATTTATTTAAAAACTTGATGAAAAAAAACTCCACAATAATTACTGATGAAGATAACAAAGAATTTAAAGTATTAAAAAGTATAGCAAATAAAAGAAAATTAAAAAAAATTACAATGGGAATGAAGTCTGGAAATATAAAAATTTTAAATAATAAATACAACGAAAATAAACAAATAGTAAAAATTTTAGTCGATTCAAAAATTTTAAATTTTCAGGTTCCTTTAATTGGTTTTTTTCAAATAAAAAATTTAATCATGGCAATTTTAGTTGCATTAAATTGTGGTTTAAATAAAAAAAAAATTTTCAATCAAATAAGTAAAATTAAGGCAGTAGAGGGCAGATTGGAATGTATAGTAAATTTAAAAAATAATTCTAATGTCATAGTTGATTTTGCTCACACACCTGATGCTTTGGAACAAAGTTTAATAGCTATTAAAAAGCAGTTTAAAAAAGAAATTATTTTAGTTTTTGGTTGCGGAGGAGACAGAGATAAAAAAAAAAGATCAATTATGGGAAAAATAGCAAAAAAATATTGTAGAAAAATATTTGTTACAGATGACAATCCAAGAAATGAAAATCCCAAAAAGATAAGAAAACAAATTATTAAAGGATGTAAAAGAAATGCCATTGATATTGGAGACAGAAAAAAAGCAATAAAAAAAGCAATAACAGAACTTAGATCAAACGAAATACTTTTAGTTGCAGGTAAAGGCCACGAAAAAACACAAGACTATGGTAGTAAAATTATAAATTTTTCAGATAAAAAAGTAATACAAGATGAAATAAAAAAAAGAAAAAATTATTTTAAGAAAATTAGTTGGCCGCAGTTTTTTGCTGAAAAAACTTTTAAAAATAAAAATATAAATAATTTAAATTACAATGGAGTATCTATTAATTCAAAAACTATAAAAAAAAATAATCTATTTTTTGCTATCCGTGGAAAAAAAACGGATGGACACAACTTTGCAAATGAAGCAATAAAAAAGGGAGCTATTACATCTGTTATAAGCAAAAAAGTTAAAAAACTTTCCAAAAATAAAACTATTAATGTTAAAAATACTTTATCTTCTTTAAATAAATTAGCATATATAACAAGATATTATTCTTGTGCAAAAATCATAGGAGTTACTGGTAGCGTTGGAAAAACCTCATTAAAAAATCTTATTGGCTACAGTCTTGAAAATTATGGAAAAGTTCACAACTCACCACACTCTTATAATAATAAGTTTGGTGTACCTCTAACTCTTTCTAATTTAAAAAAGAATGTTGACTATGGAGTTTTTGAAATAGGAATGGATAAAAAAGGGGAAATTAATTATTTATCAAATATGGTTAAACCTGAAATAGCTATCATTACTAATATCTCTGAGGCTCACCTTAAAAATTTTAGAACTATAAAGGATATAGCTTTGGCTAAAGGTGAAATAATAAATAATATTACAAAAAATGGAAATATAATTTTAAACAAGGATGATAAATTTTTTAATTTGTTATCAAAAAAAGCAAGAAAAAATAAAGTTAATGTAATTTCGTTTAGTAAAAAACAAAAAGCAGATGTTTTTTTAACAGGAATCAAAAAAAATAGAAATTATTATACTTTGAAAGTAAATGTGAGAGATAAAATTTTTAATTTTAGTGTAAAATATTCAACAGATAGTTTTATTTCAAATATTCTGGCCTGTGTTTCGGTAATTTTTATTTTAAATTTAAACTTAACAAAATTGAAAAACAAATTTTTAAATTTTAAAATTCCTGAAGGAAGGGGAGATATTAAAATAGTTAAAAAATTTAACAAAAAATTTAAATTTATAGATGAAAGTTATAATGCAAATCCATTATCTATGAAATCAGCTATAAAAAATATGAATCATCATGAGAAAAATAATAATCAAAAAAAATTTATTTTTTTAAGTGACATGTTAGAGCTTGGAAAAAAATCCAGAAAATTACATAGAAAATTGTCGAGATTTATAAATAGTAGCGATATAGATAAAGTTTTTGTCTATGGAAATTATATAAAAGAGACCTATAAATACTTAAATACAAATAAAAAAGGCAAGATATTTAAAGACATTAAGGAAGCCCATAACCACTTTAGTAAAATTTTACACAATAACGATATACTTATGGTAAAAGGATCGAACGCTACAGGTTTGAATCTATTTTCGAAAAACATAAAGAAGGGACAAATCGGTGCTTTATAATTTTTTAATTTCTTTAGTAGATCAGTTTTCTGCGCTTAATGTTTTTAGATATTTAACATTTAGAACAGGTCTATCAGTAATGTCCTCTATGATCATAGTATTTTTAATTGGAGGAAGTTTTATAAAATTTATTGAATCTCATAAAATTACAGGACCAATAAGAGAAGACGGACCTATAGATCACATAGTTAAAAAAGTTGGAACTCCTACAATGGGAGGTGTTTTAATTTTAATAGGAATTCTTTTCGGTACTTTGCTATGGGCAGATTTAAGTAATTCTTATATTTGGGTTTTACTTACCGTAGTAACAAGTTTTGGATTACTTGGGGCAACGGATGATTATTTAAAAATTAAGCATAATAACTCTGTAGGAATACCATCAAGAAAAAAAATAATTTTTCAAATTATTCTTTCTTTATTGGCTGTTTTTTTATTATTAAAATTTGGAAACAACGAACATCTTGAAAATCTTTATTTTCCTTTTTTTAAAAATTTAGTTCTTCACTTAGGTTTATTTTTTATACCATTTGCTGTGTTTATTATTGTAGGGTCATCAAATGCGGTTAATTTAACAGATGGACTAGATGGCTTAGCTACCGTTCCAGTGATGTTGGTAGCACTTTCATTTACCTTAATTTGTTATGTTGTTGGTAATACTGTTTTTTCAGAGTATTTACAAATTCCTTACATTGCTGATGTAGGTGAGACATCAATTTTTTGTGGAGCTATGGTTGGTTCATGTTTAGGTTTTTTATGGTTTAACGCACCGCCAGCAAAAATATTTATGGGAGATACAGGTTCTTTATCCTTAGGAGGATCTTTAGGAGCCGTTAGTATAATTTCAAAACACGAAATTGTTTTAGGAATTATAGGTGGATTATTTGTACTTGAAACGGCATCAGTTATTATACAAGTAATCTCATTTAAGCTTACAGGGAAAAGAGTATTTATGATGGCACCTCTTCATCACCATTTTGAAAAAAAAGGATGGGCCGAGTCTACAGTTGTTATTAGATTTTGGATTATATCTATAATTTTAGCGTTGATCGGTTTAGCCACACTAAAATTAAGATAGTGAATGGTAGTTTTAAACAAATATAAAAATAAAAATATTGCTATTTATGGTATGGGCAGAAGCGGTTGTTCTGCCGCAAAAAAATTAAAAGAATTAAAAGCAAATATATTTTGCTGGGATGATAAGAACAACATAAGAAAAAAAATTAATTTTCCATTAGAAAAATTCTGGTTAAAAAAAAATTATAATATAGACCATATAGTAATAAGCCCAGGAATTGACATTAAAAATTGTAAAATAAAAAAATTTTTATTAAAAAATTCAAAAAAAATTATTACTGATCTAGATATATTTTTTGAAATAAACAAAAATATTAAAATTATTTCTATTACTGGAACAAACGGAAAATCGACTACATGTAAAATTTTAGAAAGTATTTTTAAAAAGGCTGGATATAAAGTTTTTTTAGGTGGTAATATAGGCAAACCTGTCTTATCTTTTAAAATAACTTCTAAAAAAATTATATTTATTTTAGAAGTTTCTTCATACCAATTGGAGTATTCTAAAATTTTTCATACAAACCATGCTGCGATACTAAATATTTCTCCCGATCATCTAGAACGTCACAAAAATATTCTAAATTATATAAAAATTAAAACAAGAATTTTTTCTGGCCAGCGTTCTTCAGATTTTTCATATATAAATTTTACTAACAAATACTTTAAATTTATTAAAAATGAATTTAAAAGGAAAAAAATAAAATCTAAATTAATTCATATTAACCAAAGCAATTTTAAAAAAATTATAAAAAGAATAAATAATAAATATTTTAATAGTAAAGGAAATTTAGAAAACCTGTGCTTTTCCTATAAGATAGCAAAAAATTTTCATATAAATGATAAAATAATTTTTAATGCTTTAAATCACTTTACTGGATTGCCTCACCGCCAAGAAATTGTGTTCCAAAATAAATATGTAACTTGTGTAAATGATTCTAAAGCAACAAGTTTTGATGCGTGCTTTCAATCTTTGTCAGTATATAGTAAAATTTATTGGATTGTTGGTGGTTTACCCAAAGATCACGATCGTTTTAATTTTAAAAATATTTCCAAAAATATTATTAAAGCCTATATTATTGGTAAAAAAGCATTATTTTTTAAGAAACAAATACCTAAAAATATTTCATTTCAAGTTTCAAATACTTTGCACAAAGCCCTAAAAAATATCTACAAAGATTTCAACAAAAATCAAAATTTTGGAGCTACAGTATTATTGAGCCCCGCAGCTGCTTCATTTGATCAGTTTAAAGATTTCGAAGAAAGAGGAGATATATTTAAGAATTTAGTAAAAAATAAATTTAGAAGAGTTAGAGATGTTTAATTTTGGAAGAGAAAATACAGGTTTATTAGCAAAATGGTGGAGAAATATAGATAAGCAGATTTTTTTTAGTTTTACCTTTCTTTTTTTGTTAGGACTTTTTTTTTCTTTTTCATCTACATCTACGGTTATTGCTGAAAAAGTAAATAAGGAAACGTATTATTTTTTTTTAAAACATTTAATTTTTGTACTTATTTCATTTTCATTATTAGTTTTTATATCTATCCAAAGTAAGGAAAAAATAATTAAGTTTTTTATGCCAGTATTTATTTTATCTATTTTTTTTCTATTTTTGGTTCCCTTAATAGGAGTTGAAGTCAAAGGTTCAAAGAGGTGGCTTGATATAATTTATTTACCTCGATTTCAACCAATAGAATTAGTTAAGCCCTTATTTATAATTTTTGCGGCAAAAATTATTATTTTAAATGATAAAAACATTTATATCAGACACTTAATATCTTTTTTAGTACTTCTATTAATAGTTACTTTATTAATAAATCAGCCTGATATAGGACAAAGTTTATTGATAATTGCGTCCTGGATAACAATGGTATTTGTTTCTGGATTTAACATGATTATATTAATTTTTTTGGGAATTTCTTTCCTTCTAATTTTAATGATGTTGATATATTTTTTTCCTTCAAAATTTAGCTATATTTTTTTTAGAATAGAAACTTTTTTAAATCCACAGGCGGGGGACAACTTTCAATCTCAAAAAGCACTTGATGCGATAAAACTAGGAGGTTTGACAGGACAAGGAATGGGAGAAGGAATTTTAAAAGATCGCGTACCCGAAGCTCACACTGATTATATTATAGCAGTAATTTCGGAAGAGTTTGGTGCGTTATTTGTTTTATTTATAGCAATTCTATTTTTATTCATAGCATACAAGGTATTAAATAAAGTTTTTCTTGAGCAAGATGAATTTATAAAAATAGCATTGGTAGGTCTTACATCTCTTATAGTTATTCAAACATTTATTCACATAGGTGTTAATACAAGATTACTACCTACTACCGGAATGACTCTTCCTTTTTTAAGTTACGGGGGGTCTTCTTTAATTGGAACTTCAATTATAGCAGGTGTTATTTTATGTTTTACTCGAAAAGATATATTAAGGAGCAAACTATATGAGTAAAAAAATTATTTTTTGTTCTGGAGGAACTGGAGGCCACATATTTCCCGCAGTCAGTATGATGAATTACTTATCTGATAAAGGTTACGATGTGATGTTAGTAACAGATAAAAGAGGAAGTAATTATTTAGAAAAACATCCTAATCTAAAGTGGCAGATAATTAATGCAGATACACCAACAAACAAAAATTATTTAAAAAAAGTGGGTTCATATTTTAATATTATATTTGCTATTTTTAAATCCATTTTCATTATAAAAAGAATTAAACCTGATTTAATCTTTGGATTTGGTGGATATGCTTCTTTTCCAATTGCGTTTACATCCAAATTTTTTAATATTCCATTAATCATTTATGATAATAATTTAGTTTTAGGAAGAGCTAATAAAATTCTTTCATCATTTGCTAAAAAAATACTTTTAGCAGTTAAAGATTCTAAAAACTTTTCAGATAAACAAAATAAAAAATTATTTGAAGTGGGTTATATTTTAAGAAAAGAAATTATGAATTATTCTAATAATAAATTAAATGATAATAACAAATTTTCAATTCTTGTATTGGGAGGGAGTCAAGGAGCTAGTATATTTGGAAAAATTATACCACCGTTAATAAAAAAAATTAAAGATCAAGGCCACACAATAGAAATAAAACAACAATGTTTAGATACTCAAAAAAAAGATATAATTGATTTTTATGAGAAAAATAATATTAAAAATGAAATTTTTACTTTTTCAGAGAAGATTTTAAATATAATTTCTTCAAGCGATCTAGCCATATCAAGATGCGGCGCCTCAACTACGGCGGAGTTAGTTCAAACGCTCACACCGTTTATCGGCATTCCTTTGCCGACGTCAATAGATAACCACCAATTATTAAATGCTGAGTATTTTAGGGAAAAAGGTTGTTGTTGGGTTTTAAATGAAAATGATTTAAATGATAAAAATTTATTAGATTTAATTATAACAATTATTAAAGATAGAAAAAAATTATCTAATGCACGTGAAAAAATGAAAAATATAGCAAGTAGGAATGTATATACTAAAGTTGAAAATGTTATTAAGGATTTAATTTAAATATGAAAATAAATATAGCAAGCAAAGAGGTGATCCATTTTATTGGCATCGGAGGTATTGGTATGAGTGGACTTGCTCAAATTATGGATAACATGGGATTTGCAGTTCAAGGAAGCGATCTAAGTCATAGTAAAAATATTGATAGATTAGTTAAATCAAAAATAAAAGTTTATATAGGTCATAGTAAAAAAAATGTAAAAAATGCAACCATAGCCGTTGTTTCCTCAGCAATTAAAAAAAATAATAAAGAATTGCTTGCTGCCAAAGAAAAAAAAATACCCCTTTATAAAAGAGGAGACATGCTAGCCAATATTGTGGCTTTGAAAAAAAATATTGTTATAACGGGATCTCATGGAAAAACTACAACCACGTCTTTAGTATCTAATATTTTAGCTGAGTCAGGACTTGATCCGACGATAATTAATGGAGGTGTAATTAACTCTTTAAAAAATAGTGCACGTTTAGGAAAAGGCGAATGGGCAGTTATAGAATCTGATGAGTCTGACGGAAGTTTTTTAAAATTACCTATAACTTATTCTATAGTAACGAACTTAGATAAAGAACATTTAGATTTCTATAAAAGTTTTGAAAAACTTAAAAAAAGTTTTCAATTATTTATTGATAAAACACCATCTTTTGGAAAATCATTTGTTTGCTTAGATAATAATAATTTAAAAAATTTGTTAAATAATTGTAAAACTAAAAATATTTTAACCTATGGATTTAATAAAAAATCAAACTATCAAATTTTAAAAATTAATAAAAAATTGAATTATTCGATTTTTAATTTAAGAGTAAATATTCCTGGACAAAAACCATATATAATTAAAGGATTTAAAGTTAACTTATTGGGAGATCATAATGTTACTAACGTTACTGCTTCAATAGCTGTTTCATTAAATTTAGGTATAAAAATAAATACAATAAAAAAAGCTTTGAAGAAATTTTCAGGCATTCAAAGAAGATTTACGAAAGTATTTTCAATTGGAAAAATAGATTTTTATGATGATTATGCACATCATCCTACAGAAATAATGGCTGTGGTTAAGAGTGCAAGACAAGTTTATAAAAAAAGAAAAATAATATGTGTTTTCCAACCGCATAGATACTCTCGAGTTAAATTATTAAAAAATGAATTCGCAGAATCTTTTAAACTTTGTGATTTAGTATTACTCTGCCCTGTATATGCAGCAGGAGAGAAAATCGACAGTAATTTCAGTCAATATAATTTTTCTAATTTAATTTCAAAAAATTCAAAAACTCAAGTAATTAATATAGACAATCAAGTAGATTTAAAAAATTTTATAAAAAAAAATCTTATAGAAGACGAAATAGTTATATGTATGGGGGCGGGGAGTATTTCAAATTGGATAAGGAATATAGGTATGGAGATTAAATGAAGTTAATCTCAAATATAGAAAATATACAAAAAAAAATTTCAAGCAAAATTTTATTAAACGAAAAATTGTCTAAATACTCTTGGTTTAATTTAGGTGGTCCAGCTAAAGTTTTGTTTAAACCAAAAAACTTAGAAGAATTAACAATTTTTTTAAAAGAAATAAATAACCATAATAAAATTTTGGTTTTAGGTGCCGGCTCCAATACATTAATCAGAGACGGAGGGTTTGATGGAGTTGTAATCAAATTGGGAAATTCTTTTTCTCATTTATCAAAATTAGATGAAGAAACAATTATTGCTGGGGCCTCAGCTTTAGACAGAAAAGTTTCAGACTTTGCTCTAGAAAACTTTTTAACAGGGTTTGAGTTTTTGTCTTGTATACCGGGCACAATAGGTGGAGCCGTAAGAATGAATTCTGGCTGTTATGATAATGATATATCAAAAATATTAATTTCGGTGCAAGCAATAGATCTTAATGGAAACGTTAGGATTATTAAATCATCAGATGTTAAATTTTTCTATAGAGGATCAAATCTTAATACAGACTTAATTTTTCTAAGTGCCACTTTTAAAGGTAAAAAAACAGATAAATCTATAATAGAAAAAAAAATTAAAAATTTTGTAATTAAAAAAAAAAACGATCAGCCATCAAAAATAAAAACTTGCGGTAGCACATTTAAAAACCCTATAAATAATAGCGCTTGGAAACTTATTAAAGAATGTGGTTGTGCTGGAATGAAGGTTGGGGATGCGCAAATTTCAAAAAAACACTGTAATTTTTTTGTTAATAATGGAAAGGCTAAATCAAATGAATTAGAAGAACTTATATTAAAAGTTAAAGATCAAGTTTTAAATAAAACAGGAATAGAGCTTGAGTTAGAAATAAAAATCGCTGGCGAAAAACTATGAAAAAAGCAATTGTTGTATTAATGGGCGGCTTATCGGGTGAAAGAGAAATTAGTTTTTTAAGCGGCAAAGCCTGTTCTAAAGCTTTAAGAAAAAAAGGTTTTAAAGTAATAGATATTGATGCCAAAGGAACCTTTATTAAAAAATTAAAAAAAATAAAACCAAAAATTGTTTTTAATGCTCTTCACGGAAAATATGGAGAGGATGGTTTTATTCAGAGTATATTAGAAACATTAAAAATACCCTATACACATTCAGGGGTTATTGCATCAAGTTTGGCTATGGACAAAGTATTATCTAGAATTATATTTAAGAAAAATAAATTAAAAGTTCCAAAATCATTAATAATAAAAAAAGGTTACAACATTAACAAAAAAAATAAATTTAAATTCCCAGTCGTAATTAAACCTATTAATGAAGGATCAAGTTTAGGAGTATTTATATGCAAAAATAAATCTGATCTAAATAATAAATATAAAAAGCTAATCAAAAACTACGATCGTCTACTTTTAGAAAAATATATACCTGGAAGAGAAATTCAGGTTGCTGTTTTAAAAAATAAAGCGCTGGGTGCTATAGAAATTGTACCAAAAAGAAAATTTTATGATTATACGGCTAAGTATTCAAGTAAAGCTGAAACTAAACATATTATGCCCGCACCTATTTCAAATCAAAAGTATAAAGAGGTGCTTAATATAGCAAAGAAAGCTCATAATGTATTAGGCTGTAGAGGAGTAACAAGATCAGACTTTAGATTTTTTAAAAATACATTTTATTTATTAGAAACAAATACACAACCTGGGATGACCAAATTGTCTTTAGTTCCAGAGATAGCTCATAATTACGGTTTAAGCTTTGAAGATTTAGTATTAAAAATAGTATCGGATGCTAGCTGTAATAGATGAAAAAAGTATATAAGATAATTTTATTATTATTAGTATTTTCTTTATTAACTACGTACAACCCAAAAAAAATTGAATTTTTTAAAAATAAAAATAAATTTTTTATAATAGAAAATATAGAAATAATTAATAACTCTTTAATAAGCAAAAAAGAAATTTCTGATAAAGTAGAACATATTCTTGAAAAAAACATTTTATCACTCAAAAGAAGCGATGTTGAGGTACCGCTGAGAAAGACTGATTTTTTAGAGAGAATTACAGTTAAAAAAAAATATCCTAATACTATAATAATCAATATATTTGAAACAAAACCTTTAGCAATACTTTATAAAAAAGATCAAAAATATTTATTTGATAGTTCTTCAAATTTAATACCTTATGATAAATACTCTTTAGATGGTAATTTTCCTAATATTTTTGGAGATGGTGCAGAATATGCATATACAAAATTTTTAAAAAAATTAACGGATAATAAATTTCCTAACGAAGAAATAAAAAATTTTTATTATTTTAAAATCGGTCGTTGGGACATACAACTGAAAAATAATCAAATAATTAAATTTCCACCAGATAAAATAATAGAATCTATTCAACAATCTGTTGAATTATTAAAACGTGAAGATTTTAAAAAATATAATATTATTGATTTAAGGTTATATGATAAGGTAGTAGTTGAGTAATATAATGATTCCTGAAATTCCATGTGGCGTAATCAAATTAGGAAATATAAATTTTACATGCCTGATTTTTCAAATCAATAGTGATAACAGTTATGAAATTTTATCCTCATCAATAGAAAAATCAAAAGGTATTCATAATGGAGTAATAGTTAATTCAAAACATGCTGCTGACGCTATAAGATCATGTATTAGTGATGCTGAAAAAAAAGCAAATTTATCTTTAAAAAAAATTAATTTAGTTATCGAACAGCCTGAATTTCTATGTACAAAATTTTCTAAACATAAAAAAATTAATGGATCCAAAATACACAAAGACGATATAGATTTCTTATTAAAGGAAGCAAAAAAACAAGTAACACTTAACGATTATAATCAATCAATAATACATATATTTAATCATAATTATGTAGTCGATGGAAAAAATTTTATGGAAGAACCAATTGGAGTTTATGCAGATTTTTTAAGTCACGAAATGACTTTTATTACAATGCCAAAAAATAATATGAAAAATATTAAACAGGCATTTATTGATTGTGACATTGAAATTGAAAGATTTATTTTCAGTACATTTGCGTTAGCGGTTAGATTATTGAATCAAAATGAATTAAAAAATGGATCAATTTTAATTGATGTCGGTTACGAACAAACAAGTTTTGCGATATTTAAAAATTTAGCATTAATTCACTCAATGACTCTACCTGTAGGAATTAACCATATAGCAAAAGATTTCTCCAAAGTATGTTCACTTACTTTAGATGAGTCTATTAATATATTAAATAGTTTTAATTTTTCTTTTGAAGAAAACTCTAAAATTTTTGGAAATACTTTTTTTATGAAAAAAGATTATTTTACAACTTCAAGCTATAGAAAAATAAATAGAAAATTAATTGAAGATGTGGCCAAAGCTCGAGTTGATGAAATATTATTAATTATAAAAAAACAATTAAATATTTCAGGAATTAATTCTAATATTTCCAACACTGTTTGTGTTACTGGAGGAGGTTCATATCTAAATAATTTTTGTGACTACTTTTCTAATTTTTTTAAATTAGATGTAAAAAAAATAGAAAAAAATAAAAAAAATGGTATTAACGATCAAAAATTTGATTCTTGTTTAGGAGCTATTAAAATAATAAAGGATGGATGGGAAACAGAAGCAATTCCAAAACAGTCAAGAGATTATAACGAAAAAATTGGCTTTTTTAGCAAAATTTTTGGGAATAGAAGCTAAAAATTATTGTATTCTTTAGTAACATAATTTGTCTTTTAAGAATTTTATGCCTTTTGTATACCAATTAAGATGGTGAAGTATTCTCAAAAAACAATTAAAGAACCGATAGAATTCGAAGGCATTGGTTTACATAATGGAGTGAAAGTAAATCTATGTCTTAAACCAGCAGAAGTTAATACAGGAATTGTGTTTAAAAGAACAGATATTGAGTCCAGCAAAAATATTATTGAAGCCAACTTTAAAAATGTAAGTTCTCCAGTGCTTTGTACAAGAATTAAAAATTCACATGGTATTACAGTTTCAACTATTGAACATTTAATGGCGGCATTTTATGGAGAAGGGATTGATAATGTTATAGTGGAAATTGATGCACCTGAAGTTCCAATAATGGATGGTTCCTCTTTTGATTTTGTAACAGCCATACGATCGTTTGGTATTCAAGAACAAAATGCTTCTAAAAGATTTATTAAAGTTTTGAAGAAAATAGAAGTTAAAGACGGAGAAAAATATATCTCTATTGAACCGCTCTCAAAAGACTTAATAATTGATTTTGAGATAGTCTATGACAATCCACTAATTAGAACTCGAAGAAAAAAATTTAAACTAAGCAATGGTAATTTAGATGACATATATAATTCTAAAACTTTTTGTTTGTATGAAGATATAGACAAAATTAAAAGCCAGGGATTAGCACAAGGAGGTTCCTTGGAAAACGCTATAGTGGTTAAAGATAATAAAATATTAAATGATGATGGACTTAGATATAGAGATGAATTTGTAAATCATAAAATATTGGACTGTTTAGGAGACCTAATGCTTTCAGGCTATAGAATTTTTGGTCATATAAAATCGTCACAAGGAGGTCATCTGCTTACTAACAAATTATTAAGGGAATTTTTATTAGATAGATCAAATTGGGAATTCGAAAATATAAACGGAAAAGAAAAAGATAACAAAGACAACAGTTACAGAAGTCCTATCGCTGTTAATGCTTAAGACAAATTTAAACTAGAAAATTGTAAAAGCTAAATTTTTTGATAAAATGATTTTTTATCTAAATGTTAAAAGTTTTTATAACAATATTTTTATCGGTTTTTTTGCTATTCGCATGTACACACCCATTCGATAATAAAGTCAAAAATCCAACTGAAGAAGAAATAGCTTTAGGCATATACCAAGAAGCGGTTGAAGCTTTAAAAAAGGGAGATGCATTTTTTGCAGGAAAAAAATTTTCAGAAGTTGAAAATATGTTACCTCAAAGTGAATGGGCTGCTAAAGCGGCATTGATGTCTGCGTATTCAGAATATTCTAGAAATGCATATGGAAAAAGCGTATTCAAATTACAAAGATATATTAGAAATTATCCAGCTGATGAAAATATTATTTATGCGCATTATTTAATAGCAATATGTTATTACGAGCAAATTTTAGATGAAAAAAAAGATCAAGACCCATTACTTAGAGCGAAAAGAAAATTTGAATATATAATTTTAACTTATCCTACATCTGACTATGCCGTTGATTCACGTTTTAAAATTGATTTAATAGTTGATCAACTTGCAGCGAAAGAAATGTCAATCGCAAGATATTATATGAAGACAAAAAAATGGATACCTGCTTTAAATAGATTAAAATTGATTGTTAATAAATATGACAAAACTATTTTTATTGAAGAAGCTCTTCATAGAATTGTAGAAGTATATTATAGAATTGGATTAGAGGAAGAAGCAAAGCAGGCCGCTGCAATATTGGGATATAATTATCAGTCCAGCACATGGTATGAAAGAAGTTATAAAGTATTTAACAAAAAATACAGAACAAGAAAAATTTATAAGCAAAAAGAAATGGGCTTGATAAGAAGAAAAATAAAAAATTTATTTGACTAATTTTCATGAAGAGAAAAGACATTGAGAAGTTATATAAAACAAAAATTAATGAACTAAAAAAGCACGATGAAGCCTATTTTAAATCTGACAATCCAATAATTACAGATAGAGACTACGATCTTCTTAAAGAAAAAATTTTAAATTTAGAGGAGAAATATAAGTATCTATCGGATAAAAATTCACCAAGTAGAAAAATTGGTTTTAAACCTTCAGAAAAATTTACAAAAGTAGCACATGATATTCCCATGCTATCGCTTGCAAATGCTTTTTCTAAAGATGATGTAGAAGATTTTTTAAAGAAAATTAAAAATTTTTTAAATATAAAAAATTCAGAAAATATTGTTTTTTCGGCAGAACCAAAAATTGATGGAATCTCAGCATCATTAAAGTATATAGATGGAATTTTTAAGCTTGGTTTGTCGCGAGGGGATGGAAAAAATGGAGAAGATATAACTAATAATCTTAAAACAATTAGAAATATTCCAAAAAAAATTGAAAAAAATAATTTTCCTAAAATTTTAGATATAAGGGGTGAAGTTTATATATCTAAATCTGATTTTAAAAAAATTGATAAGAAATTTGCAAATCCTAGAAATGCTGCTGGAGGCTCTTTAAGACAAAAGGATTCTAACGAAACAAAAAAAATACCTTTACAATTTGTTGCATATGGCTTTGGTACAGTTAAGCCTAAAAATTTTAAGAAACAATCTGAATATTTAAAATTATTAAAGGAATGGGGATTTAATATAAATTCTCTTAATAAGACAGTAAGCACTATCGAAGATATAGAAAATAATCACAAAGCTATCGAGACAAAACGATCAACTATTGATTACGATTTAGATGGTTTAGTTTATAAAGTAGATGATTTAGAATTACAAAATAGACTTGGTTTTGTTTCAAATTCACCAAGATGGGCA
>CEUZ01084468.1_pt1 | contig 21101 bp, 18 predicted proteins | sample 361511 | NCBI WGS metagenome assembly CEUZ01 (sample SAMEA2622822, study PRJEB7988) | marine metagenome | biome: marine biome (ENVO:00000447); feature: surface water layer (ENVO:00002042); material: "saline water (ENVO:00002010), including plankton (ENVO:xxxxxxxx)" | depth 5 m
GCGGCTAAGAAAAAAGCTGCAAAAAAGAAACCCGCAGCTAAGAAAAAAGCTGCTAAGAAAAAACCAGTAGCTAAGAAGAGAGTAGCTGCTAAGAAAAAACCAGCTGGCAAGAAAAAGGTAGCTGCAAAAAAGAAACCCGCAGCTAAGAAAAAGGTAGCTGCTAAGAAAAAACCAGCGGCTAAGAAAAAAGTAGCTGCAAAAAAGAAACCCGCAGCAAAAAAAATAGTAGCTAAGAAAAAACCGGAAATAACGCCAGCTCCCTGGCCCTTTCCACTATCAGGATCACGCCCCTAAGAATCAAGAAAAGCGGCCATTACTGCGAACAATTTTCTATAACAGTGAAATTGTTCGCAGCGCTTTTTTTCTATCTTTTTTTGATTCTTTCCTTTAAAATCTCATGGACTTGAGATGGGTTTGCTTTTCCTTTTGTTTTCTTCATTACCTGCCCAATCAAGAAATTAAATGCCTTTTCTTTCCCACTGCAATAATCAGCTACCTGTTGAGAATTATTAAAAATCACCTCGTCTACAATCTGGGTAATTGCACTATTATCAGAGATCTGCTTAAGCCCTTTCTCTTTAATAATTGTATCGGCTGAAATACCAGGTGCTCCCCACATTTCATTAAATATAACTTTAGCAGTTTTTCCAGAGATAGTTTCATCACAGATACGTAAAATTAATCCTGCTAATTGTTTAGGTGAAACTGGTGAAACTGTAATACTTATATTATCCTGATTTAAGTGTGCTATAACCTCCTCAATCACCCAATTAGCACAAAGCTTTGCATCTTCTCTACCAATAATCTTTACTACTTCCTCATAATAATTAGCTGTATCTATATCAGAAGTTAAGATTGATGCGTCATATTTAGATAGTGCGTAAGTTACTTTGCCATTTGATTCAATTTCTGAACCTATAAAGCGTGAAAAACACAAATCTGGCGACTCTATCATAGATGCTCTAATCTCTTCTATCCAGTCAGATGAAATTTGCAGAGGCAATAAATCCGGGTCAGGGAAATAACGATAATCATGTGCATCTTCTTTACTCCGCATGACATGAGTTTCACGCTTATTAGAATCAAATAGTACTGTTGCCTGCTGAATTGAGCCTCCAGTCTTAAGAATATATTTTTGAAATTCAATTTCACACTCAATAGCTTGCTGTAAGAAACGAAAAGAATTTAAATTTTTAATTTCTCGACGAGTGCCAAGTTTTTTATCTCCTAACCTACGAATCGACACATTTGCATCACAACGGAATGAACCCTCTTCCATGTTTCCATCGCTAATACCAATCCATCGCACTAAAGTGTGTATAGCTTTAGCAAAAGCCACAGCCTCCTCGCTACTTCGCATATCTGGCTCTGAAACAATCTCCAATAAAGGAGTGCCAGCACGATTTAAATCAATCCCCGTCATGCCATGAAAATCTTCATGTAATGATTTTCCTGCATCTTCTTCAAGATGAGCACGAGTTATATTTATGACCTTTTCTTTATCCTCATTTTCACTTTCTTTCTGTATCTTAATATGCCCACCCTCAATTATCGGTAGCTCATATTGGCTAATCTGATAGCCTTTTGGTAAATCTGGATAGAAATAATTCTTGCGAGCAAAAATTGAGGGGGAATTAATCTGCGCACCTATTGCCAAACCAAATTTGATAGCCAATTCAACAACACCACGATTTAATACAGGCAATACCCCAGGTAACGCTATGTCAATTGCGCAAGCCTGAGCATTAGGTGTTCCTCCAAAAATAGTTGATGCGCCAGAGAATAATTTTGATTGAGTCAGAAGCTGAGTATGCACCTCAAGACCAATTACAATTTCCCATTTCATATTTTTATCTTTAATTTTTAGACTTCTTTATATCAGGCATTCTTGTATGCCAATCTGTTACCTGCTGATATTTATGCCCAACATTTAGTATTTTTGCTTCAGAAAAATAGTTGCCAATAATATGTAAACCAACCGGTCTATTTCTCTTACCAAATCCCACAGGAATTGACATTCCTGGCAATCCAGATAAACTCGCTCCAGCAGTATAAGTATCTGATAAATACATCTGCAAAGGATCATTACTTTTCTCTCCCAAAGAGAAAGCAACAGAAGATGAAGTTGGCCCCATGATTATGTCGCATTGCTTAAATACTTTAGTAAAATCTTGAGCAATTAAACGCCTTAATTTTTGTGCTTTTATATAATAGGCATCATAATACCCATGTGATAAAACATATGTCCCAATTAAAATGCGCCGTTTCACTTCTGATCCAAATCCTTGAGTACGACTTTTCTTATACATTTCATCTAGATTAGTATATTCTTCAGAACGATGGCCATAACGCACTCCATCAAAACGCGAGAGATTACTGGATGCCTCTGCCGGAGCCAATACATAATAAACAGGAATTGAGAGCTTAGTATTTGGTAATGACACCTCAACAATTTTTGCTCCAAGCCTACTATATTCTGTAACAGCAAGGTCTACTGCACGTGCAACATCATCATCTACTCCCTCGGTAAAGTATTCTTGTGGAAGTCCGATACGAATACCCTCTAATGATTTTTCTAGGTCTCTTGTATAATCCTCATTTTCATGCTGCAGGCTTGTTGAATCACGATTATCAAAATCTACCATAACATTTAACATTAGCGCTAAATCTGCAGCTGATTTTGCTATTGCACCACCCTGATCAAGACTTGAAGCAAAAGCAATCATCCCATACCTTGATACCAATCCATAAGTCGGCTTTATACCAGAGACACCGCATAAAGATGCTGGTTGACGTATAGACCCTCCTGTATCGGTACCAGTAGCAGCTGGTGCCATACGTGCTGCTACTGCACAAGCTGATCCTCCAGAGCTCCCTCCAGGTACTGAGTCAATATCCCATGGATTCTTTACTGGCCCATAGAAAGATGTTTCATTACTAGACCCCATAGCAAACTCATCCATATTAGTTTTTCCAATATTTACTGTTCCAGCCTTATTAAACCTCTCAATTACATGTGCATCATATGGAGAAACAAAATTTGCTAGCATTTTTGAACCACAAGTAGTTAGCCACCCTTTAGTACAGAAAATATCCTTATGGGCAATAGGAATACCAGTTAATGCCCCCCCCTTTCCTGAGGAAATCATTGCATCAGCAATACGTGCCTGATCCAGGCTTATTTTTTCATCTACTGTAATAAAGGCATTATATTTTTTATTTAAAGATTTAATATGTTGCAGAAAATCTTTAGTTAGCTCAACACTCGATACCTGTCCAGTTGCAAGTAATGTGGAAAGTTGACTTAAACTTGAATTAAACATGATATATAAAAATGGGGAGATTATAGAAATGAATAAATAAAATACCGTGCTATATTTATTTTAAAATTTTCATTCGATAACCTTAGGTACCAAATATAATCCTGCTTCTGTTTTAGGGGCCTGTAACTGGAATAATTCGCGTTGATCTTCCTCTGTAACCTTATCTGAACGTAATCGCTGGTCAACACCTTGAGCATGATACATAGGAGCAACTATTGATGTATCTACGGCTTTCATCTGTTCAATTAAAGAAAAAATTCCTGTTATACTATTAAGTGTAGAATAAGCTTCGTCATCACTAATCTCGATTTGAGCAAGATTTGCTACACGTTTTATATCTTCAAGAGTTAGTGCCACCTCCTAGCCCCCCTTACGTTCAAAAACATGATAGAGTATCATAAAATTAAGATTAAAATCGCTACTATAGAGTATCATAGCCACCAACAAATTTTGCTCTCATGACAAACTTTATTACCAATTTTAGAAATTTTTTTTCAAATGACCTAGCAATTGATTTAGGTACTGCCAACACTTTGATTTATGTTCGTGGTCAAGGAGTTGTGTTAAATGAGCCATCAGTTGTGGCAATACGACAGGATGGCGGCCCCAATGGGAAAAAAGTAATTCAACAGGTTGGACTAGCTGCCAAACAAATGCTTGGGAGAACTCCTGGTAATATAACTGCTATACGCCCAATGAAAGATGGCGTAATTGCTGATTTTACTGTTACAGAACAGATGCTAAAACACTTTATCAGAAAAGTGAATCCAGCCCGCCTTTTTTCTCTTAACCCACGTATTGTAATATGTGTGCCTTATGGCTCTACTCAAGTAGAGCGTCGCGCTATCCGAGAAGCTGCATATGGAGCTGGTGCAAGCAAAGTAGAGTTGATTGAAGAGCCTATGGCTGCAGCTATTGGCTCTAATTTGCCAATTGAAGACCCAACTGGATCAATGGTAGTTGATATTGGTGGGGGTACTACAGATGTTGGAGTAATTTCACTGGGTGGAATCGTATACTCAAATTCTGTGCGAGTAGGTGGAGACAAATTTGATGAAGCTATTATCAATTATATACGCCGGAATTATGGAATGTTGATAGGAGAAGTTACTGCTGAATTAATTAAAAAAGAAATTGGCACAGCTTATCCGGGATCTGAATTACGAGAACTGGAAGTTAAGGGACGCAACCTTGCAGAAGGAATTCCACGTAGCTTTACTGTTTCAAGTAATGAGATCTTAGAAGCATTAGCTGACCCCTTAAATAGTATCGTCAGTACTGTAAAATCTGCCTTAGAGCTTACTAAACCAGAGCTTGGTGCAGATATTGCAGAAAATGGACTAGTATTAACTGGTGGGGGTGCATTATTACATGATATTGATAGACTCTTAATGGAAGAAACAGGCCTATCAGTAATCATAGCTGATGACCCCCTTACTTGTGTAGCACGAGGCACAGGAATTGCACTAGAGAACTTAGATCAAATGGTTAGCATCTTTGCCAGTGATTAAAAGGCATCCAAAGTTAGTATGCTAGCAATCATAAATGGATATTAGCTAAAAACCTGCAACACCGAGCAAGAAATGGAAACAACCCCACAGTTTTTTAAACGCGGCCCTAGCTCACTAGTGCGGCTAATTCTTTTTGTTCAGCTATCCTTAATATTGATGGTAGTTGATACGCACTTTAAGTATCTCTATGAAGTACGGCAGGTTATTTCTATCGCACTATATCCCATTCAAAAAATTGCTTACATACCGACCACAATTACAGATCTGATAGAAGATTTTCTTGTCTATCAAAATTTAGCTGATGAAAATTCACGCCTTAAACAACAGCACCTTTATGATTCAGGGAAGATACATCAACTTTTAGCTCTTACAAAAGAAAACGAACATCTTCGTAAACTATTAAACGCCATCGATAGAAATAAAAACAAAGCCATCATGGCAGAAATTAATGCTATCCCACGAGACCCTTTTAACCTTAAAATTATAGTTGATAAAGGTATCCATAGTAATATTCAAACCGGCCAAATTATAATAGATAATTTAGGAGTAATAGGACAAATTACACGTACCTACCCATGGTCTTCTGAAGCTACACTTATAAATGACAAAGGTCACTCAGTACCGGTTCAAGTTTTACGAAATGGCATACGAGCAGTAGCATCTGGCACAGGAAAATATAAAACTCTTGAGCTAAATTATATGGCAAATAATATTGACATCCAAGAAGGAGACAAGCTCATCACTTCTGGTATAGGTGGTGTGTATCCTCCTGGCTTACCAGTAGCATTAGTATCTAAAGTAATGCGTAATACATCTTCTACTTTTGCTTTAATAATTTGCAAAACTATTGCTGGGGTTGATCGAAATAAACAAGTCTTGATTCTAACCCAACAATTTAATTTAAAAAATCCAGGAGCCTTAACTGATGCCAATTTTTAGCACAAGGAATCAGAATAAAATGACACACACTTCTAATTATTCTGAAAAAGAAATTATTCTACCTGCAAAAGGCTGGTTTATTATCCTTAGCCTAATAATTGGATTATTATTAAACTTGCTACCAATACAAGGCTACTTGTTAATACTACGTCCAGATTTTGTTGCATTGGTACTATTATTCTGGGGAATATACCAACCAGAACGTGTTGGGATAAGTATAGCTTTTATTATGGGTCTATTAATGGATGTTGTTAGTAGCAGTATGTTTGGGCAACATGCTTTAGCTTACAGTGTACTGATTTTCATTGCATTGATACTACGCCGACGTATACATACATTTGGATTATTAAAACAAGTACCTCAAGTTGGACTATTATTATGCTTTACACAATTTATTATTCTCTTAACTGAACTATTAAAAAGATCTGATTTTCCAGGGTGGCATTATTTTCTTGCTAGCCTTACTGGCATGCTGTTATGGCCACTCATCTCACTCGTACTAGAAATACCTCATGGTTCTAAATATGGTCCGAATGCACTATGACCCGCAAGGTAGAAATTCGTAATTATCTCCGCGAGTTACATCAATTTCAAGGGCGACTTGCTATCAGTTCAAGTTTAATACTATTTTTATTTCTAATACTTCTTGGACGTTTCTTTTATCTGCAGGTATTAGAGAATGAACATTATCACACACTAGCAGAAGCTAATCGTATATCTATTTCTCCTATAGTTCCCAATAGGGGTCTTATTTTAGATCGTAATGGTGAGATTCTAGCGCAGAATTATTCTACCTACACGCTTGAACTCATGCCTAGCAAACTAATTAATGTTGAAGCTGCCATAAATGAACTGGCCACCATTATCCCTATTGAAGAAATAGATCGCAGACGCTTCAAAAAACTCATGAAAGAAAGTAATAAATTTGAAAGTTTGCCTATTAGAACTCGCTTATCTGAAGAAGAAGTGGCGCGTTTTACTGCCAACAGTTATCGTTTTCCTGATGTCGAATTAAAAGCTCGTTTATTCCGCCAATACCCAAAAGGGAAAAGTACTTCTCATGTACTTGGCTACATAAGCCGTATTAATAGAAACGACCTCACAAAATTAAAAGCTAATAAAGAGTTAGCAAATTACAAAGGGACCAACCATATTGGAAGAATTGGTATAGAGCAAAGCTATGAAAAAGAGTTGCATGGTGTAGCTGGCTTTGAAAAAATAGAGACTGATTCAGAAGGGCGTAAAATAAGAGTTTTATCACGTACGCCACCAATTTCTGGTAATGACCTAACATTAACAATCGATGCTAAATTACAAGAAATTGCTGAAAATGCCTTCGGTGATCAACGTGGTGCTCTAGTAGCGATTGACCCAAATAATGGTGATGTGCTTGCGTTTGTCAGCAAGCCTGGATTTGATTCAAATCTTTTTGTAAATGGTATAGATTTTAAAAACTGGCGACGACTTAACAGTTCTATTGACAGGCCACTAAATAATCGTGCACTCCATGGCGTTTATCCCCCTGGTTCTACATTTAAACCGTTTATGGCATTAGCTGGCCTAGAGCTTAAATTACGAACACCTGGATACACAATAAATGATCCGGGTTATTTTCAATTACCCAACAGTAATAGCCAATATCGAGATTGGAAAGCTGGTGGCCATGGTAAGGTAGATGTTCATAAATCACTAGTAGTTTCATGTGACACTTATTACTATGAGCTTGCAAATGAGCTTGGGATAGACAACATTTCTAGCTTTATAGGAAAATTTGGTCTGGGCAAGAAAACTGGTATTGATATACCGGGAGAAGCTTCAGGCTTACTACCTTCACGTGAATGGAAGATGAATCGCCATAAACAAAAATGGTGGCCAGGTGATACTATCTCTGTCGGCATTGGCCAAGGATATAATTTAGCTACACCTCTTCAACTTGCTTTTGCAACTTCAATAATTGCAAATAAAGGAACCGCATTCCGCCCACATCTTGTGAAACGAATACAAAGTAGCAAATCTGGTGAAATATTTGAAAAGACTCCACAAATATTATATCAACTAAACCTTAACCCGAAGAATCTGCAAATAATAAGAAATGCGCTTATAGATGTTACAAAACCAGGAGGTACAGCGGCAGCGGCAGGAGCCGGGACGAGATACACTTTCGCGGGTAAGACCGGAACCTCCCAAGTAATCGGTATAAAGCAGGGAGAGAAATACGATGAAGATACTATAAATGAGCGCCATCGTGACCATGCATTATTTATAGGCTATGCTCCAGCAAAAAAACCAAGCATTGCATTATCAGTATTAATAGAAAATGTTCATGGTGGTTCTGCTGCTGCCCCGATTGCAAGACAAGTTATGGATTATGCCCTACTTGGTAAGCTACCTGATATGAAAAAAGAAATATCCGTTGATATAAACATAGAAGACTCACATGACTAGAACTTGGCGCCTATGGCACTATCTCACACGCTATATAGACAGCTTCTTATTATTTAGTATTCTTCTAATAATGACAGTTGGCCTTATAACACTTTATAGTGCTACGGGAGGGAATTTTACACGCATAACTAATCAAGCAGTTAACATGGCAGTAGCATTATTTGTCATGTGGCTAGTTGCCAACATTCCACTCCAACACATGATGAGATTTGCTGTGCCAATATACGTACTTGGCCTAATTCTTCTAATTGGTGTAGCATTATTTGGTGAAATTAATAATGGTGCAAGAAGATGGCTTGATATAGGCATAACTCGAATCCAACCCTCCGAACTAATGAAAATTGCCGTGCCACTTATTATGGCATGGTATTTTGATAAACACGAAGCTACTTTACGGCTACATGATTATATAATAGCAACAATACTTCTATTAATACCGGCAGCATTGATTCTACGTCAACCTGACCTAGGAACCACCTTGCTAATTATCTCTAGTGGCTTCTATGTGCTGTTTCTTGCAGGACTATCATGGCGCATTATAACTGGACTAATAATTACTGGAATAGCTAGCCTCCCATTAATATGGTCAATAATGCATGACTACCAAAAACAACGTGTTATGACTTTATTTGACCCAACACAAGATGCACTAGGGGCTGGCTATCATATTATACAATCAACTATTGCAATAGGATCAGGTGGTATTATTGGAAAAGGTTGGCAGAATGGTACGCAGACGCATTTAGACTTTCTCCCTGAAAAAAGTACTGATTTTATTTTTGCAGTATTCTCTGAAGAATTTGGACTAGTTGGTAATTCTGTACTAATACTATTATACTTACTAGTAATTGGAAGAGGCATAATCATTACTGCCAATGCTTCAACTCAATTTACCCGCCTTATTGCAGGATCAATAACATTAACTTTTTTTACTTATATTTTTGTAAATATAGGTATGGTTGTTGGTATTCTTCCAGTAGTAGGTGTCCCCCTCCCACTTATCAGTTATGGTGGCACATCTATGGTAACAATGCTTTTAGGTTTTGGTATTTTAATGAGTGTACAAATGCACCCCAAATTAATAAAAACATAATTAAAATTACTTTATTATTACAATTTGTATCTATTTTTAAATATCTTATCGTAATAATTTTTGTTATGCACTCCTTATTTACACAGCATCTAATTAGAGATTTAAAAATAAAAATCAATATATTTCACTAATGATTGGGCCTCACTATTACTTAATTGAATACTGTTAATAGCAAATTACTCTTTCACTTGATAAAATCAGCATTTTTTATTTAATTAATCAGCTACATCTTTTCATTCAGGATCATTTATGACTTCTACAGATTTCGGCGCCAAAAAAAATATCAACACATTTTACCCCCCACAACGCATCCTTATGGGACCCGGCCCATCCGACACACATCCACGAGTTCTATCTGCCATGGCTCGCCCAACTTTAGGACATCTTGATCCAGTCTTCACTGACATGATGGAAGAGTTAAAGAGTCTACTTAGATATTCTTTCCAAACCTCCAATGTAATGACATTTCCTGTATCTGGACCTGGCTCAGTAGGAATGGAAATGTGTTTTGTAAATATGGTAAGCCCTGGTGATAAAATTATTATCTGCCGTAACGGTGTATTTGGTTCACGCATGATAGAAAATGTGCAACGATGTGGTGGTATAGCAATCATAGTGGATGATAACTGGGGAGAACCTGTTAACCCACAAAAAGTAGAAGATGCTCTCAAAAAGAATCCTGACACAAAAATTATTGCTTTCGTTCATGCTGAAACATCAACAGGTGCACTTTCAGATGCAAAAACACTTTGCGAAATCGCCCAACGCTATAACTGTCTGACAATCGTTGATGCAGTTACTTCTTTAGGTGGCTCCCCACTTCTAGTTGATGAATGGAAAATAGATGCAATATATTCTGGTAGTCAGAAATGCCTATCATGTCCGCCAGGCCTGTCCCCTGTAAGTTTCTCAGAACGCGTTGTAGATCTTATTAAGAACCGTAAAACAAAAGTACAAAGTTGGTTTATGGATTTAAATTTAGTCCTGGGCTATTGGGGTGAAACCAGAACCTATCACCATACCGCCCCAACCAATGCGCTCTACGCATTACATGAAGCCCTAGTTATGCTTTATGAAGAGGGATTAGAACACTCCTGGGCTCGTCATCAACGCAATCATGAGGCATTAAAAGCAGGATTAACTACCTTTGGCACTAAATATTTAGTTGATGCAGAATATCGCCTGCCACAATTAAATTCTGTATATGTACCTAACGCCATAGATGAAAAAGAAGTACGCCGCCGACTACTTGCTCAGTATAATCTTGAAATTGGAGCAGGACTTGGTGATTTTGCTGGAAAAATCTGGCGATTTGGCTTAATGGGATACTCAAGCAAAATAGACAACGTTATGCTATGTTTGAATGCATTAGAAACAGTTTTCTCAGATATGGGAAGGAAAATTAGTTTTGGAGCAGCACAAACTGCAGCACATAAAATTTATGAAGAAAACCCACTAAATTCCATACCAATAAAAACAATCTAAATATAATTTAAGTCACTATCTAACTAATTAAGCGCAACAATTGTTGGTTTCGCTTAGTTAGTTAATTTGGCTTCTTCTTGCAGTCCTAATCTACCCCATATTATAGTTGTTAAATCTGAAGAATTCATCGTATAAAAATGCAACCCAGGTGCACCTGAGTCAAGCAATTGGCCACATAGATCAGTTACAACATCTAACCCATATGCACGGATTGATGCGATATCATTACCATATCCTTCCATTTTTTTTCGAAGCCAACGCGGGATTTCTGCACCACATGCATCTGAAAATCTAGCTAGACTAGTAAACTTATTGATTGGCATGATGCCCGGTACAATAGGAATATTAATGTTTGCAATTTCACATGCATCTATGAACTTAAAATATGCATCTGCATTATAAAAATATTGAGTAATAGCAGAATTGGCTCCTGCTTCTATTTTACGCTTAAAATTCAACAAATCATCCTGAGAAGAATTTGCCTGAGGGTGGCATTCTGGATAAGCTGCAACATCAATGTGAAAGGAATTACCAAATTCTTTACGGATAAACTCAACTAATTCTGCTGCATAACGAAATTCTCCTGGTTGAGCCATCCCTGAAGGGATGTCTCCACGTAACGCAACTAAACAGCTAATACCCCTATCAGAATATGTCCGAAGCTGTGACCTAATATTCTCACTAGTTGAACCAATACAAGAAAGATGAGGAGCGGCTTCAGCATAGCCCTCATCCTGAATTTCTAGAACAGTTTCAAGCGTGCGGTTTTGTGTAGAACCACCCGCACCAAAAGTTACAGAAAAAAACTTTGGATTAAGTCGTGCCAGTTGCTGACGAGTAATACGCAATTTCTCCACACCCATTGGTGTTTGTGGTGGAAAAAATTCAAAACTAAAGGTACGTGTGAATTTTCTTTGTGATTCCATTTTTGCTATATCCACAAATATAAAATACGGGAGAAGCCGGCATCACTAATGTTAGTTTTTCTCCTTACTCCTACAACAAATAGGGCATTAATAACGATACATATCTGGCTTGAAAGGCCCATTTTTATCCATATTTAAATAATTAGCTTGCTCATCAGTTAATTTGGTGAGATTAACCCCTAATTTTTTAATGTGCAAGCGAGCAACTTTCTCATCCAGCCGCTTAGGTAATACATAAACATTGTTTTGGTAATTCTCTCCATTCCCCCACAGCTCTATTTGTGCCAATACTTGATTTGTAAACGAACAAGACATTACAAATGATGGATGGCCAGTAGCACATCCTAAATTTACAAGACGCCCCCGCGCTAATACAATTATCCGATTGCCTGTTGGGAAAATAACATGATCTACCTGTGGCTTAATATTCTCCCATTGATATTTCTGAATGGAAGCAATATCTATTTCTGAATCAAAATGGCCAATATTACAAATAATTGCCTGATCTTTCATTTTTAACATGTGATCATGTCCAATAACATGCAAATTACCAGTTGCTGTAACAAAAATATCAGCCTGATCACATGCTTGATCCATTGTAACAACTCGATAGCCTTCCATCACTGCTTGCAGAGCACAAATCGGATCTATCTCAGTAATCCATACTGTAGCCCCAAGCCCACGCAAGGACTGAGCACATCCCTTACCTACGTCTCCAAAACCGCATACTAAAGCAATTTTACCAGCAATCATTACATCAGTTGCGCGCTTAATACCATCTACTAATGATTCTCGGCAGCCATATAAATTATCAAACTTTGATTTCGTAACCGAGTCATTCACATTAAAAGCAGGGAACGGTAATTCACCATCTCTCTGCATCTCATATAAACGATGCACCCCAGTAGTTGTCTCTTCTGTTACTCCACGAACATTAGCTAATATACTAGAGTACCATCCTGGTTGGGCTTTAAGTCGTTTTTTAATCGCCGCAAATAACACTACCTCTTCTTCATTACTCGGATGCGCTATAACTGATGGATCTTTTTCTGCCTTACTTCCAAGAATAAGTAATAATGTTGCATCACCACCATCGTCAAGAATCATGTTAGGCGCACTCAATTCTTTATTACCAGGCCAGCTAAATATTTCATGCGCATATTCCCAATATTCTTCTAATGATTCACCCTTGAAAGCAAATACTGGAATACCTTTAGCCGCAATCGCTGCCGCCGCATGATCCTGAGTTGAATAAATATTACATGAAGCCCAACGTACTTCTGCGCCCAATTTAACCAAAGTTTCTATTAATACTGCAGTCTGAATAGTCATATGAAGAGAACCTGCAATACGAGCTCCTTCTAAAGGCTTTTGACCCACATATTCTTTGCGCAACTGCATCAAACCAGGCATCTCATTTTCTGCAATTGCAATTTCCTTGCGCCCCCATCCTGCAAGCGATATATCAGCAATTTTATATTCGGTGGCTTTGACACTAACAGTATTAAGCTCAACGTCCATAAAAACTCCTAAAATAATTAGGTGCGTTAATGTAACGCCCTTAAAGCCCCAACCAAAATTCTACTTAGTGGATCATATGTCAACCATGACGCACCTAAGCATAAAGAGAAAATTAAATTTGAAAATATAAGACTACTATTTTTACGATTCTATTGGATTCTTAATACCTGCATCTGCGCGCAGCTGCTCAATTTTATCAGTTGCCTCCCAAGTAAATTCTGGCTCATCTCGTCCAAAATGACCATAAGAAGCAGTTTTAAGATAAATAGGACGCAATAAATTAAGTGATTGAATAATCGCACGCGGTCGCAAATCAAAATTTCGTTCAATTAACTTTGCAATCTTATCATCTGAAATTTTACCTGTACCAAAAGTCTCAACCATCAGAGAAACAGGTTTAGCTACACCAATTGCATATGCTATTTGCACCTCACACCTGCTTGCAATTCCAGCTGCAACAATGTTTTTAGCCACATAACGCCCAGCGTATGCAGCTGAACGATCTACTTTGGAAGGGTCCTTTCCAGAAAAAGCACCCCCACCATGATGTGCTGTACCACCATAAGTATCTACAATAATCTTTCGTCCAGTCAATCCACAATCACCCATTGGCCCACCAATGACAAAACGACCAGTAGGATTTACAAGGTAACGAATATTACTATCCAGCATTTCTTTTGGAAGAACAGGCTTAATAATTTCCTCAACTACAGCCTCAGTTAAATCAGCATGAGATATTTCTGGATTATGCTGTGTAGAAATTACAACTGTTTCTATATTCTGTGGATTACCATCTTTATAATTAACCGAAACTTGAGATTTGGCATCTGGTCGCAGCCATGGAAGATGCCCACTCTTCCTTATTTCTGCCTGGCGCTCCACTAGCCTATGTGCATAATGAATGGGCATTGGCATTAATTGGGCTGTCTCATCACAAGCATAACCAAACATCAACCCCTGATCACCTGCCCCCTGATCTAATTCTTGTTCTTTATTACGATCAACCCCTTGAGCAATATCACGTGATTGTTTATTAAATGCAGTTAAGACCGAACAAGTACTTGCATCAAAGCCAATATCTGAACTATTGTAACCTATACGTTTGAGAGTCTCGCGGGCAATTATGTTGTAATCTACTGATGCATCAGTAGTAATCTCACCTGACATAATAACTAAGCCAGTACTACATAATGTCTCACAAGCTACCCGCGCGCTACTATCATGAGTTAAAATTGCATCTAAGACTGCATCAGAAATTTGATCTGACACTTTATCTGGATGACCCTCAGACACAGATTCTGAAGTAAATAAGTATTCGCTCATATTATAGTTTCTGATTATTTATAATTAAAAAACATCCTACAGGATATCAGATATTGCCCACTATTAGAACTTATAATTAACTAACTACGACCCTTCTTGTCGCACATATAACTTAAAAAGATGAAATATAAATTTACTAAAATGCATGGCTTAGGCAATGATTTTGTCCTCATTGAGTGCATGAATCAACCTATAAAACTCAGTCCAGAGCAATTACGTTATATTGCAAATCGCCGTATTGGCATAGGCTGTGACCAAATATTACTAGTAGAGAAAGCTAAAGGTGATGCTGATTTCTGTTACCGTATTTTTAATGCTGATGGAAATGAAGTAGAACAATGTGGTAATGGTGCGCGTTGCTTTGCACGCTATGTGTTCGATCAAGGAATGACCAAAAAGAAAGAAATTAGAGTAGAAACTTTTAGTGGAATTATTACTCCTAAATTAGCAAAGAATGGCGAAATTACAATAAATATGGGCGCTCCTAAATTTGAACCTGCAGAAATTCCCTTTATCACGGACGCACGTAAACTTATATACCCACTTGATATCAATGGAAAAGAAATAGAATTTAGTGTCCTTTCAATGGGCAATCCACATGCAGTACAAATTACTGAAGATATAAATAAAGCTCAAATACTAACCGAAGGGGCTTTAATAGAAAATCATTCATGCTTCCCTCAAAATGTAAATGCTGAGTATATGCAAATATTAAACCGTAAACATATTAATTTGAGAGTATACGAACGGGGCGTTGGTGAAACACCATCTTGTGGTACTGGTGCATGCGCTGCTGTAGTAGCGGGAATTACTAGAGGACTATTGGACTCAACGGTTAAAGTAAGTACTATTGGGGGTAATTTAAGCATTTCTTGGAAAGGAAAAAATAACCCTGTCTGGATGACGGGACCAGCCACTTCTGTATTTTATGGAGAAATTGAATTATAAATTTAACCAAAGGGGAAATATGAAACTCAAGTCAGAAGAGGTGGCTCAATACCTAAAGCAGCATCCACAATTTTTTGCTGAATATAGTGATATGCTGTCTAATATTTATATTCCACACCCTCATAGTGATAGGGCTATTCCTATAAGTGAGAGGCAAACTATAGCTTTACGAGATAAAAATAAAGCCCTACAAGATAAGTTTCTTGAGTTGGTTAAATTTGGCAAGGAAAATGATATTATCAGTGAAAAGATGCATGATTTAGCTATCATGTTTCTAACCTTCACAGATCTCAAAGATTTTCTAAATGAATTTCATTTAATTCTACGCGATATTTTTTCAATATCACATGCAGAAATACGATTATGGAATATAAATTCTGAAAACCCAGAAATATCTAAATTTATTAGCTCTCATACAGAAATTCATACAATTACTAACGACTTACTGAGCCCGTATTGTGGGCCTGAGTTACCTAATGTTATTAAGTGCTTGTTTGGTGAAAACATCGACCATTTACACTCTTTCTCAATGATTCCCTTAAAAGCAAAGCAAATCACTGGCCTTTTAGTTCTAGCAAGTGCAGATCATCAACGATTCTACCCTAAAATGGGGACACTCTACCTGCAGCGCATAGGGGAACTCGTAAGCACTTTTATTTCACAATATAGTAAAAAATATGATAAATAAAGAATTAGAAAAGAGTATTAAATACTTTAAAAATAAATATGGCGTCTGATAACAAACCAGCTTCAATAGTTGATAATTATATCTTTCATCTTGAAAAAGAACGGCGATTATCACCACTAACTTGTACTAGCTATACACGTGATATTGCAGTCCTTCTAAAACTGACTACAAAAACCCCCCTTAATCAGCTAAGAATCCACCACATTCGTCGTTTTATAGCTCAACTTCATAGCAAAGGACTTTCAGGAAGAAGCCTTGCAAGAATGTTGTCAGCATGGCGTGGCCTTTACAAATATCTAGCACGTGACCATGGCTACACTCATAATCCCTGCGTAGGATTACGCGCTCCAAAATCTACAAAATCTCTACCACATGTTCTATCACCTGATGAAACTGCACAGCTCTTAAAATTTAAAGCCCATGATTTAATAACATTACGTGATAAGGCAATGTTTGAACTATTTTATTCTTCTGGCTTACGCTTAACAGAACTAACCAGTCTTACCCCTAAAGACTTAAATTTTATAGAGAATACGGTTCGCATTCATGGAAAAGGCAATAAAACTCGCATTGTTCCGGTTGGCAATCAAGCTACTAAGGCATTAAAAGAATGGATGAAGCAACGAGAAACATTACTAAAACCAGGGGAGACTGCATTATTTCTTTCTCGTAATGGCAAAGGTATCAGCTCACGATCGGTGAGTCAGCGCCTAAAAATGAGAGCGTTACAGCAAGGAATCAAGCTAAACGTGCACCCCCATGTATTAAGACATTCATTTGCTTCTCATTTATTGCAATCCAGCGCAGATTTACGTGCGGTACAGGAAATGCTAGGGCACACAAATATTAGTACTACGCAGATTTATACCCATCTTGATTTCCAACATCTAGCAAAAGCCTATGATGCTGCGCATCCAAGAGCAAAAAAAAGAGGCTAAAGCTGGTATAAATACTTTTCATTACTAATTGACGCTATAATTAAATGCTTATTAAAGATCAATCCAACTCAATGGATCAATTTCATGACAACCATACTCTCAGCAAGACGAGGTTCACAAGTTGCGCTTGGTGGTGATGGCCAGGTAACACTAGGAGCAGTAGTAGGCAAAGCCAGTGCTCGAAAAATTCGCAGACTCTATCATGATAAAATTCTTGCAGGGTTTGCAGGTGGTACTGCTGATGCCTTTACATTATTTGAACGTTTTGAAGGTAAGCTTGAAAAACATCATGGGCACCTTATGCGATCGGCAGTCGAGCTAGCAAAAGATTGGCGAACCGACCGTGTTTTGCGACGCCTAGAAGCGATGCTCATTGTGGCTGATAAAGAAACTACTCTAATTATCACTGGAGCAGGTGATGTCATTGAGCCCGAACTAGGCCTTGCTGCAATTGGCAGTGGGGGAAGCTATGCACATTCTGCTGCTCGTGCGCTTCTTGAAAATACAGATCTAGAGGCTCTAGAGATTGTCAAAAAATCACTATCTATTGCTGGAGATGCATGTATATATACCAATCAGAACCATAATATTGAGGTCCTATAATAATAGCCTATAGAAAAATCAAATTATAACTAAAAACAAACCTATATTATTAGACAACTAACAAGAAATTAGTACTGATAAATCTATCTTTATATATCTATTACATTTTTTAATAAATAATAAAATCTATGTCCCAAATGTCTCCACAGGAAATTGTACAAGAACTTGACAAACATATTATTGGCCAAGACTCAGCCAAAAAAGCTGTTGCTATCGCACTTAAAAATCGCTGGCGCAGACAGCAAGTTACGGAGCCACTACGGCAAGAAATCACCCCAAAAAATATTTTAATGATAGGCCCTACTGGAGTAGGAAAAACTGAAATAGCTCGCCGATTAGCTAAACTTGCAAATGCTCCATTTATTAAGGTCGAAGCTACAAAATTTACTGAAGTTGGTTATGTCGGACGTGATGTTGATTCTATTGTCCGAGATTTAGTAGAGTCATCTATAAAACAATTACGAGAGCAGGAAGCACAAATTATACGCCCAAGAGCAGAAGACGAAGCAGAAGAACGTATTCTAGATGTGCTATTACCACCTGCACGAGAACTAAATTCACAAACAAATAACGAAGAAGAAAATAATACCACTCGTCAAAAATTTAGAAAGAAACTACGTGAGGGAAAACTAAATGACAAAGAAATTGAAATAGAAATTGCAGCCACACAGACAAAGATGGAAATTTTCGCACCTCCTGGAATGGAAGACCTTACATCACAAATACAAGGCATGTTCCAAAATTTAAGTGGAGAAAGAAAAAAAACACGCAAGCTAAAAATCCAAGAAGCAAAAAAACTTATTACAGAAGAGCAGGTTTCCAAACTAATTAATGATGATGAATTAAAATCAAGGGCAACACAGAATGTCGAACAAAATGGTATTGTGTTTCTAGATGAAGTTGACAAAATTACCAGTCGATCCGAAACATCAGGAAATGATGTTTCACGTCAAGGCGTACAACGAGATTTATTACCTCTAGTCGAGGGAACAACTATTTCCACAAAATATGGCATGATTAAAACAGATCACATATTATTTATAGCTAGCGGTGCTTTCCACCTGTCCAAGCCTTCAGATTTAATACCTGAATTACAAGGACGGTTCCCAATTCGGGTCGAATTAGCCAGCCTTAATACGTCTGATTTCATACAAATACTTACCAACACTGATGCCTGTCTAACGCGCCAATATGAAGCACTTATGAAAACTGAAGAGATTATCTTAGATTTTCATCCAGAAGCAATTAAACGATTAGCTGAAATCTCTTTCGAAGTTAATGAAAAAACTGAAAATATTGGCGCAAGAAGACTACATACTGTAATGGAGAAACTTTTAGAGGAAATTTCCTTTGATGCTGAAAAGTATAGTGGCACTACCGTCTCTATAGATGCTTCCTATGTAGATCAAAGGCTCAAAGATCTATCTCAGCGAGAAGATCTAGCCCGGTACGTACTTTAAATAAAACTATATATTAGCTGTCTACATTAATATTATGACAATTTTCGGGCCATATCCAAAACTATTGATGCACTCATGACCCCACGAAAGCATACTAGCTTTAAATCTCATTTTGAAGACCTGCTACGCCATGCGTTATGCACATTTTCAACCTCAGATTTAAATATTAATATAGAGTTTACACGCACAAAACAAGCTAGTCATGGCGATTATTCCTGTAATCTGGCAATGCAATTAGCTAAGCCGCTACGTAGAAACCCACGTGACATTGCAGCAATATTAATAAAAGAAATGCCTCCATCACCTCATCTTGAAAAAATTGAAGTTGCGGGAAATGGATTTATTAATATATTTCTCAAAACAACCTCCAAACAAGAGTTTCTTCACACTGTATTGCAAAGTGGCAAAGAATTTGGCCACAGAACCATTGGCAACGATAAAAAAGTTCAAGTTGAATTTGTTTCAGCAAACCCGACCGGTCCATTACATGTTGGCCATGGACGTGGAGCGGCATTTGGCGCAAGCCTATCTAATATACTTACCGCAGTAGGCTATGCAGTATCATGCGAGTACTATGTGAACGATGCAGGAAGGCAAATGGATATTCTCGCAGCTTCTGTTTGGCTTCGCTATCTAGAATTAAACGGGGAAAAAATATACTTTCCAAGTAATGCCTACCAGGGAGAATATATCCGTAATATGGCTGAGGCAATATATAAGAAGCATAAAAATTATTATGTACGAAAATATCATATGCCCACACCAAACATTTCCACTAAGACCAATGAAGAAGAAAATAGCTCTGAAATATTACTTGACCAATTAATATCGGAAGCTAAAAATAGTCTGGGGGAAGACTATATATATATTCATAATTTTGCCTTAACTGAACAACTAGCTGATTGCCGTAATGATTTAATGGAATTCGGGGTCGTTTTCGACACATGGTTTTCAGAACAGTCTTTGCATAAAAATGGAGAAATAGCTCAAGCAATTAATTTGCTTAGAAAAAAAAATCTTCTATATCTAAAAGATGGTGCCACATGGTTCCGATCAACTAATTTTGGAGATGAAAAAGACCGAGTTGTAGAACGTGAGAATGGTCAATTTACATACTTTGCTTCTGATATTGCATATCATATCAATAAATTTAAGCGTGGATTTGAACGAATAATAAATGTGTGGGGGGCCGATCATCACGGCTATATTCCAAGGGTAAAAGGAGCTATACGAGCATTAAAACTTAACCCAACAAAACTTGAAATAGCACTAGTACAATTTGCAATTCTTTATCGTGATGGCATTAAAATTCCTATGTCTACTCGCTCAGGAGAATTTATAACATTACGAGAATTACGTAAAGAAGTGGGCAATGATGCTGCACGATTCTTTTATTTGTTACGTAAAAGCGACCAACACTTAGATTTTGATTTAAATCTAGCAAAATCACAAAAAAATGATAACCCAGTATACTATATACAATATGCACATGCTCGAGTGTGCAGTGTTATGAAACAATGGGGTGAAGACCCTATGCTTCTTGCCACTGCAGATGCCTGTCAGCTATCAAATGCTGTAGAATTATCACTATTACAAAAACTAATTGACTACCCTGAAATAGTGACAACTGCAGCAAGAGATCTTTCTCCACACTTGGTTGCATTCTATCTTAGGGAGCTAGCGGCTGAATTTCATAGTTACTATAATTCTTCCCGTTTTCTTGTAGCAGAAATATCAGTTCGGCATGCTCGATTGGCACTAATTGCTTCTATACGACAAGTACTAGCCAATGGATTAAATCTCTTAGGTGTAAAAGCACCTGATAAAATGTAGAAAATTAATTCTAATAAAAAATTTTATGAGCCGAGACTACAAATCCTTATCAAAATCTAAATCTA
>CEUZ01292228.1_pt1 | contig 21084 bp, 21 predicted proteins | sample 361511 | NCBI WGS metagenome assembly CEUZ01 (sample SAMEA2622822, study PRJEB7988) | marine metagenome | biome: marine biome (ENVO:00000447); feature: surface water layer (ENVO:00002042); material: "saline water (ENVO:00002010), including plankton (ENVO:xxxxxxxx)" | depth 5 m
GCCTTTGGATGTATAAACCCGAAAGTTGGAGGTCAAATGCATCAGAAACACCAGCTGGGGGGATGACGGGAATGGGTATACATATCATTGATCAAATGATTGCGGCTAATGGAAGAATATCATCTACCTTTGCCCAAACGTCAAAAGTTATCAAAAAAGGAGATTTGGATGAAATTACCTCTGTCTTATTTAGATTTTCTAATGGATCTACAGGATATCTAGGCACATCAATTGCTTCATCAATGTATTTTAATTTTAGAGTTATTGCCGAAAATGGAATTGTTGAAATAATGGAAAAAGATCTATCTGTTTTGAAATATACACCAAGAGAAGGTGAGGTTAAAATAGCCACTGCAAAAAATGTAGATATGTGCAAGCTTGAATTAGAGGCATTCGCAGATAATATTAATGGTGTTTCGTCTTATCCTGTTACAAGCCAAGATGGAATTCATGGCGCTGAAGTTTTTGAAGCAGTGATTAATTCCGCAAACCAAGAGAAATTGATTAAGATTTAATGATTGACCAATGTTCTATTGCTATAATTCTGTGTGCTGGTAAGAGTACTCGGATTAATTCACAATTGTCTAAACCTCTTATAATGGTTTCTGGCAAAACAATGCTTGATCACATAATCAACGCGATAGATGCATCAAATATTAAGAGAAAAATTATAGTTTGCAACAATGAAAATAAAAAAGATATTAGTGATCAACTATACGATAGGGAAAATCTAGAATTTTTAATTCAAGATAAACAAATTGGAACATCAAATGCAATTCAAGAAGCCATCAAGAAAACACAGTTAAAAAATATAAGCTCAGTTTATGTTTTTCTTGGTGACGCTCCCCTAATTTCTAATTCTAATATTACCCAATTGTCTGAAGGCTTAGATGATTATGATATAGCAATTGCTTCATTCATTGCGGATAATCCTCATGGATATGGTAGGATAATTTTAAATAACAATAAAGACGTAATAAAAATAGTTGAAGAATTGGATGCCAGCAAAGAAGAGAAAGAAATTAATATTTGTTTTTCTGGATTAATTGCATTTAATAATCCTAAATTATTGAAATTATTTGATGAAATAACTAATAAAAATAATGCGGGTGAATTTTATCTTACTGACATTATTAAGATTGCAAAATCAAAAAAATTCACTGTTAGAAATATCATTTTACCATATAATGATCTTCGCGGCGTGAATACTAATGTTGACTTAATGACAGTAGAGATAATTATGCAAAAAAATATAAAAAATAAATTAATAGAGGAGGGTGTAAGGATTTTACTCCCAGATACAACATACGTATCATCTGACGTTACAATTGGGAAGAATGTAACCATTGAGCCAAATGTATATATAGGAGAGAAGGTTAAAATAAAAGATAATGTTACTATCAAATCATTCAGTTATATTGAAGACGCAGAATTATCAAGTAATGTTAGCATTGGCCCTTTTGCTAGAATAAGAGGAAACACAAAGATTAAAGAAGATTCAAAGATTGGTAATTTTGTAGAAATAAAAAATTCAAATATCGCAGAAAACGTAAAGATAAATCATTTATCATATATAGGTGACTCTAAGGTTGGAAAAAGAACAAATATTGGCGCCGGTACAATAACATGTAATTTTGATGGCGAACAAAAGTACCATACAACTATTGGAGAGGGTGTATTTATAGGATCTAATTCATCTATTATTGCGCCCGTTACAATAGATGATAACAGTTATATTGCATCAGGCAGCGTTATAAACAATGATGTTCCGAAGGGCTCCCTTGCTATAGCAAGAAATAGACAAGAAAATAAGACAAACTGGACAAAAAAAAGTAAAAAATAACAAGAAAGTAAATAATGTGTGGGATAATTGGCATTTCCTCTAACAGGGATATATCATTGGATTTAATCAAATGTTTAGAACATTTGAGTTATCGTGGCTATGACTCAGCTGGGATTTCTTTAATCCAACATGGAGAGGTTGTAGAGCGTAAAATAAAAGGAAAAGTTCAAAACCTTGAAAACCTTGTTAAAAAGAATCCTATAGCAGGTAATTGTGGCATCGGACACACTAGATGGGCCACTCATGGTGAAGCTAATACCATCAATGCACACCCACATACCATATCAAATGTATCGGTTGTGCATAATGGAATTATAGAGAACTTTCACGAATTAAAAGATACGTTAATTAATAATGGAATAAACTTTATAAGTGAAACGGATACGGAGGTGATATCTCAACTAATTAATATAGAGTTAAATAATAATAAATCACCGCTTGATTCCTTTAAAGACACTATTAAAAAACTAGATGGCACATACGCAATTGTTGCAATTTTTAAAGATTTTGATGATTTAATTATTGCATCAAAAAAAGGAAGTCCCCTTGTTTTTATTACAAAGAGAAACAGCACATATATATCATCAGACGCATACTCAATCGCTGAGTTTGGCAATAAAGTTACATATATGGAAGATGGAGATATTTATGTCTCCAAAAATAAAAAATTATTTTTATATGATGAATCATTAAAAAAAATTCATAGACCAGAACGGAAAATTGACAAGATAACAAGGAATGGTCTGTGTGGATTCAATCATTACATGTTAAAAGAAATAAATGAACAACCGGATGTTTTGTCACGCGCGCTTTCTAACTATATAGATTTCAAAGAATTAAAAATTCATGATGATAAATTTGATTGCGACTTCAGGGGCTTGAAGAAGATCGTGATCTCTGCTTGTGGTACAGCATATTTTGCAGGAATGGTAGCTAAGTATTGGTTTGAAAATATAGCTAATATAAAAGTGGATCTAGATATAGCTTCTGAGTTTAGATACAAGAAAACCTTTTTTGATAAGAATACTATATCTCTATTCATTTCACAATCAGGCGAAACCGCTGATACCCTAGCGGCACTTTTGCATGCGAAGAAACATAATCAAAAAATAATTTCCATAGTTAATACGATAGAGTCATCCATTGCCAGAGAGTCGGATCTTGTGCTGCCGATTTTTGCAGGTCAAGAGGTTGGCGTTGCTTCAACAAAAGCATTTACATGCCAATTAGCAACTATTGCATCACTTGTCATTCATTTAGCAACAAAGAATAGATCAATCACAAAGAATCAACAACGGTTGTTCATAGAAGAATTACTGCATATTCCAAGCCAAGTGTTGCAAGTATTAAAACTAGAGAATGATATAATCGAAATATCTAAACAATTTAATAAAGTTACAAGCTCTCTTTTTATAGGCAGAGGCTCTACTTACCCTCTTGCATTAGAAGGCGCTCTTAAATTAAAAGAAATATCATATATTCATGCCGAAGGAATAGCATCTGGTGAATTAAAACATGGAGCAATTGCACTTGTAGACAAAAAATTACCTGTAATAGTAATAGCACCCGATGATCTTTTTTATGTCAAGAATCTATCAAGTATGCACGAAGTTTACACTAGAGGTGGCAAGGTTATTGTAATAGGCAAGACTGATAATAAGAATCTGAATGGTCTTTCAATAGAACGTTTGAATGTAGATGTTGCGGGTCTATTTAATCAACCCATTGTAACAGCTATACCCTTACAATTAATAGCCTATCATGTGGCAAAACAAAAGGGGACGGATATTGATCAACCAAGAAATCTTGCAAAATCAGTGACGGTAGATTAAGTTATATAATATTTTGGAGTGTCTGGATATGAATTTTGGAAAAGCTATTACTAATTGTTTCTCAAATTATGCAACATTTCAAGGTCGTGCAACACGGCCCGAGTATTGGTACTGGATTCTGTTTGTATTTTTAGGTTCCTTTTGCACAGCTTATTTTGATGAACTAGTTATAAGAGATCCTTATAACTCACCTATATATTTAATTTTCACCGTTATTACATTTCTGCCGGGAGTAGCAGTTGGAGTTCGTCGATTACATGATGTAAACAGAAGTGGTTGGTGGCTTTTATTAACTTTCACAATTATTGGCATATTAGCTCTTCTCTATTGGTATGTTCAGCCTTCTAATCAAGAAGAGAATAAATATTAGTAACTTAGATAAAAAATCAGTAAAAAAAGTTTCCGATTTTTTAAATAATTTTGGTCATACCGAGTCAATTGTTGAACTTTCTGATACAGCAAGATCAGCCGAAGAAGCGGCATCCGCACTAAGAGTTGAAGTGGGGGCAATCGTTAAGTCGTTATTTTTTTTAATTCATGATGATACTCAAGAAATTCCAGTTATAACTTTAATATCTGGAGATAAAAGATGCAACACTGATACCATAATTAAAGTTTTGGATATTCAAGGGGTAGTCAAAAGACCAGATGCAAAAATTGTAAAGGAAATCACAGGTTACTCTATTGGGGGTGTTTCACCAGTAGCATTACCACCTGATATAAGAATGATAATTGACTCTTCATTAAGAAGATTTGATAGAATTTGGTCAGCGGCTGGTCACACGCACTGTGTTTTCTCTGCCACCTTTTCTGAATTAAAAAAAATGACTGGTTCAATAGAATCTGATCTCATTACTTAATATTAGATAAAAAAATTAATTGAAAAAGATAGTAATTGATGCATTAATATTAATGCTAGTTATTTATAATATTTGATTTGGGAGGGTTAAATGTCCAACGACAACGATAGAGTAAAAATAACATTACCAGAAAATGATATACCAACTCATTGGTATAATATATGTTCTGATTTTAAAAACCCACCTTCACCACCGCTAAATCCAGGTACAGGTGAACCAATTGGTCCAGAAGCTTTAGCACCTCTATTCCCTATGGGATTAATTATGCAAGAGGTAAGTGCGGACAAAGAGATTGAAATCCCCGATCAAGTAAGAGAAATTTATCGACAGTGGAGACCAAGCCCATTATATAGGGCAAGAAGACTAGAGAAGGCCCTCGATACACCAGCAAAAATTTATTATAAATATGAGGGAGTTAGTCCATCTGGAAGCCATAAGCCAAATACAGCCGTCGCACAGGCTTATTATAATAAGCAAGAGGGTGTTAAAAGGCTTACAACAGAAACTGGTGCTGGTCAGTGGGGGTCATCTTTAGCATTCGCCGGCTCTTTATTTGGTTTAGAAGTTGATGTTTATATGGTTAAAGTTAGTTTTAACCAAAAACCATATAGACGAGCATTGATGGAAAGCTATGGAGCTCGATGTGTTGCTAGCCCAAGCAATGAAACCCAATCTGGTAAGGCAATACTAAAAGATAACCCTGACAGCACAGGAAGTCTTGGTATAGCGATATCAGAAGCAGTTGAGATGGCAGCGCAAAGAGATGATACTAAATATGCCCTTGGCAGTGTTTTAAACCATGTTCTATTGCACCAAACAATTGTCGGCCAAGAATCAATGAAACAACTGGAAATTGCTGGTGATTATCCAGATGTGGTTGTCGGATGTACTGGAGGAGGGTCAAATTTTGCAGGTATTACTTTTCCATTTATTGGGGCTAATCTTCGAGGTGAAACCAAAACACGTATTGTTGCAGTTGAACCAGCAAATTGTCCATCACTAACAAAGGGGAAATATGCCTATGATTTTGGTGATACAGGTCATTTGACTCCACTTGTAAAGATGCATACCTTGGGATCTTCATTTATACCCCCAGGATTCCATGCTGGAGGATTAAGATACCATGGAATGTCTCCATTAGTAAGTCAGCTTGTTGATGAAGGAGAAATTGAACCAACTGCGTACAAGCAACTTGATTGCTTCGATGCTGGAGTACAATTTGCAAAAGCAGAAGGTATTATCCCAGCACCAGAGGCAAATCACGCTGTAAGAGGTGCAATCAATGAGGCTTTAAAGGCAAAAGAAGAGGGAAATAGTAAGACTGTTCTATTTAACTTGTGTGGACATGGGCATTTTGATATGCAAGCATATACTGATTATTTTGCCGGCAATCTATTGGATCAAGATTATGATGAAAGCGAAGTTGCGATGGCCTTATCTAACCTTCCAACTGTAAATATGTAAAGTAATATATAAGTGCTTGGATTTGGAACTATAGTTATATCTTTAAGCGTTCCACCGTTAGCCTTATTTATTTGGAGAATTTACAACAGTTTTAAAGATAGATATTTAAATAGGTTTGATAAAACAAGCAGATATAATCGGATTCAATACAGTATTAGATTGATAGCCTTTTTACTCTTTGCTTCATTTGTTAGCGCAATTTTCAGCTCTCTGGATTACACTGCTGGCGTATTTCTTCTATCTATTTTTTTATCAATACTCATAATAGCATTATATCTATATCTTGTAATAAAGAGGTTGCATGACTTAAACTTAAGTGGTTGGTATGCATTAATGATATTTATTCCAATAACTGGTGCAATATTTTCAATTTTATTACTTACAATTATCCCCGGTACAAAGGATCCAGGTGGCATTACTGGTGCAATGATAGATGAATTAAAATAATAAATACTCTAGAAGTAATTGAATTTTTTAATCTTTTACTATCTCATTTTTCCAAAACTTAGCAAACCACTCCAAGTAATTTCCATAAGCTTCTGTTTTTAAATGTAAAGATTTTTTTATTTTATCAATTTCACCCTGCTCTTCCACATCAACATCTAAGGAGTCATTTATTCGGTTTAACATATTAAACATTGCTGACAATATAGTCATTTCAACGATTTGTTTTTCGGTGAAAACCTCTTTTAACTCACTAAAAAGTTTATCATTTGAACCAGCGGTATTATTTGTTACTGCTTCAGCCCATTTAATGGCCAAAATCTCTTCATTTGTAAATAAATCTGGATCACTAAAATCATTTAATGTCAGTGCCTTAATGTGTTCTTCTTCAATACCCGCAGCGTTACCGAGTGCTGTATTATGCGCATAACAATATTTACAAGCATTTGCATGGCTGGTTTTGATTACAATAAGTTCTTTTAATTTTCCTGATATATCTGTTCCTGACCATTCTCTTTGTGCTGCAGAATTAATTGGCAGTAATGCCATTGCCAAATAAGGTGAATGACTAAGTGTTTTGTAAAAGTTTGGGACTCTACCAAGTAAAGTAGGAACCATATCATAAAAATCTTTATTTTCTTCTTCCAAATCTGTTTGTTGTATTAGTTTAACTCGTGACATTTTTGCCTCCTTTTATTAAAAATAAGCTTCATCTGGGCCGATTGTTGGTTTCCATTCACAATCTCCAAATGGCCCATCGCCATTATTTGAAACGTAAGCAATTCTACCATTTGATACAGTATTTTCTGGTTTTTTAGAAAATAGGACTCGTTGGAGCCAATCCATAGTATAATGATGACAGTCTAGCTTCCCTAAATTTGGAATATTCCATAATGGGTGAAATTGATCCTCAATGATCCACATTTCTTTTTTGCATGTTAGATCCTCAAAAACTTCAATTGCATCTTCTAGCGGGCATAGTGGATCAAATTCGCCAGTTACTAATAAAGTTGGGCATTTAATTTTTTCAGAATATCCTTTAACAGTCATATTTGATGACATTTTATCAAATTCTTCTTCATCATGTATGCCTGCCATATACATAAACATTTGTTTAAATCTAGGAGAGGAAACGGAAAAAATTGTATTGTTTGGATTAAAGCAAGCAACACCACTAGCGATTGCAGCTGCCCTGTGGTCGTAGCTTGCAAGCCTTAAGGACCAGTAACTTCCCATACTAACACCATATATACCAATCCTGTCATTATCGATTTCTTCTCTCGTCTGAAGGTATGACATAACGGCTGCACCTGCACGTTCATAATTATCACCAACAGCTCTAATTTTTTGCATATTTGAATTACCTTGACCGGGACCATCCATTGATATTACATGCATACCTCGATTAATACCTAGATTATTCATTACTTTAGGAAAATATTCTTTCGTTTGATCCATTCCTGGAACATAAATAACACATGGGGCTTTTCTTCTATCGGGTAATAAATGAAGAAGGCATGAGATTGTTTTTCCATCATCAAAAGGTACCTCTATTCGTTCTATTGGATAAGGTGATATCTCACTTCTTCTGTCTACCATTTCAGTAAGTTTTTTAGTCAAATATAATTTTACAGGATTATCATCATAATAAATTGGATGTTGGGCCATTCTATATGATTCAACTGCATGCTCATAATGTTCTAATGCGGTCATTAAAAAACCTTGTTTCTCCGCTTGTTTTGCAAGAGCTTCATCATGTTCTGCTTTTTGTCGCCACATTTTTGGAAGCATACGATAATTATGTGCACGTTTTGGGGTTTCCCAATCATCTCTTTCAAAGTTTTGTACGCGACCTCTCATATTAAGTGCTAGGTCCAATATCCATTGTTGTTCATCTCTTTTAGTTCTTAGAGGTTTCATAATAATCTCCTTTTTAAGGTACGAAAAAAATAATTAATCAAATTGATGTAATGGTATATTAATTATTTGGCAATAGCCAATGTTCATATATTTCTAATTCTATTGTGTCCTGATCATTTCCAAGATAATTATTCCAAACGTCCTTTTGATAAAATGTACACCTGTATAGATTTAAGATATCTGGTTTAGGATGGCATTTAGCAATTTGTTCTGGGTTAGGAAAGGATCCGCATATTCGTTCAATTTTTCCAACTTTTCCCCTGATATATCCCGGGGTTCTTGAATGTCCATCTGAGTTTCTTTGATCAACGATTATAGATTGATTAATTTTAAATTTTTGATTCATAATAATTACTCTGGCAATCTTACGCCGACAAGATAATCTCTTTCAACAACGTTAGCTAGAGCACTCTCACTCCAATTGTCTGTATTTGAGGGTTTTGGTGGTAATATTAAATAACGCATATCTGCATTTGAGTCATGAACCTTAATTTCTTTATTATTAGGAACTATTGTCCCAAACTCTTCGAGAACTTTGCGAGGCTCAAAAACAACTCTAGACCTATAACTTCTAGATTTATACCATGATGGGGGCATTCCTAGAAGAGTTCTTGGGTAGCATGAACAGAGAGTGCAAACAACTAAATGGTGAACTTCTTCAGTTTGTTGCATACATATTATATCAGCAAATGTCTCAAGTTTTATACCAATATCCCTTATAGCTTCTTTCGCATTATTGATTAAATGTTCTTTATATTTATTATCGGTCCAAGCTTTTGCAATAACTGTTTTTCCTCTATTAGGAAAGACATTATCAAATTGATCAATTTTAATATGAATATCATTTTCTGATATTAATCCTTTTTTGATCATAATATCTGCTATGGTTATAGTGTTATAATAATAATCTGGAGGACCCTCACCAGTCTCATCTTCTTGAAAATCTTCTTGTTGATGCGAATGTTCCTTGTCATCGTGCATATGTGTAATTTTTGTTGAGTCTGGAAGCGATATAATAGGGATTGCAAAGTCTATTTTTTTTTGTTTCTTAATTTTTTCAAATGTTTCTAGATCATAAATATTTTTATTTAAACAGATATTATGTAGCGATAAACAATTTCTTTCAAAATAATCTATTTTAAAGTAATCATCTCCCAATTGTTCGGTAACATACCTTAATTCATCGAGGGTAATAATATTTTTTGATGACACTACAATTCTTAATGCGTTTGCATACTTTTCCCAATAGGTCATATCTTCATTGACTATGGATATAGAACTGGATTTTTCTCCTCCGACGTCGTGTGGTCCTATTTTAATTTTTTTCATATTCGTAATTCAATAATTAAATTTATAATTATTTTATTTTAAACCAAAAAGCTTGACTTTGTTAACTATAATTTTTAATTTTTAAGTACAATAATTTTTAATATAGGTGTTTTATGTTTGATGATCAAAAGTGTCCAATTATTCATGGATCAATTGTAAGTAATAATTCAAAAAATAGTGGTTCGACAAATAAGGATTGGTGGCCCAATCAATTGAATTTAGGTATCCTTCACCAACACGATAAGAGATCTAATCCAATGGATTCAGATTTTGATTATAGGAAAGAATTTAAAAAACTTAATTATAATGCCTTAAAGCAAGATCTTACAAATTTAATGACTGATTCTCAGGATTGGTGGCCAGCAGATTATGGACATTATGGCCCTTTTTTTATACGAATGACATGGCACGCAGCAGGTACATACAGGGTCGGTGATGGAAGAGGTGGCGGAGGCACTGGTGCTCAAAGATTCGCTCCACTTAATAGCTGGCCAGATAATGGAAATCTGGATAAGGCACGTAGGTTATTATGGCCAATAAAACAAAAATATGGAAATAAAATCAGTTGGGCTGACTTGTTAATATTAGCTGGGAATGTTGCGATTGAATCTATGGGCGGAAAAACCTTTGGCTTTAGTGGTGGTAGATCTGATATTTGGGCTCCTGAAGAAGATATAAATTGGGGAGTTGAAGCTGAATGGCTTGCAAATGATAGATATTCAGGGGAGAGAAAACTGGATAATCCATTAGGGGCAGTTCAAATGGGTCTTATATATGTAAACCCTGAGGGCCCAGATGGCAAACCAGATCCTTTGGCAAGCGCTAAAGACATACGTGAAACATTTGGTCGTATGGCTATGAATGACCGAGAAACAGTTGCCCTTGTTGCTGGTGGACATACCTTTGGTAAAGCTCATGGAGCAGCCAATACAGAAAATGTTTCAAGTGAGCCAGAGGGAGCTCCATTAGAAAAACAAGGTTTTGGTTGGTCAAATAGCTTTGGTACTGGTGTAGGTTCAGATGCAATTACTAGTGGAATAGAAGGTGCATGGACTGCCAATCCAATTAAATGGGATAATGGTTATTTTGATTTATTATTTAAATATGAATGGGAACTTGTAAAAAGTCCTGCTGGCGCCAATCAATGGCATCCCAAGGACCCTGATAATGATGATCTTGCGCCAGATGCTCATAACCATAAATTACGTGTTACCACAATGATGACGACTGCAGACATGGCTTTGTTATATGATCCAGAGTATAATAAAATATCAAAAGATTTTCATCAAAACCCAGATAAGTTAAAAGATGAATTTGCTCGTGCCTGGTTTAAACTTTTACATAGGGACATGGGGCCTAAGTCAAGATATATAGGACCTGAAGTACCAGAGGAAGAATTAATTTGGCAAGATCCTATTCCACTTGGTCAGGATTTTGATGTTATGAAAGCAAAAAAATTAATAAAAGAATCTAATCTCAGTATTCAGGAGTTAATTGAAACAGCCTGGTGTAGTGCATTTTCTTTCAGGGGGTCCGATTTACGTGGTGGAGCTAATGGTGCAAGAATAAGGCTTGAACCACAAATTTCATGGCCATCAAACAAGCCAGAGCAGTTATCAAAAGTACTTACAATATTAAATCCTATAGCTCAACAATTAAATTCTTCAATCGCTGACATAATTGTTTTAGCTGGTAATGTTGGAATTGAAATTGCAACTGGAAAAGATGTACCATTTTTATCGGGGAGAGGTGATGCGAATCAAGAAAATACGGATATAGAATCATTTAATTATTTAGAGCCTATAGCTGATGGCTTTAGAAATTATGTGAGAAGTGATATTGATATTAAACCTGAAGAAATCATGTTAGATAAAGCACAACTTCTCGGATTAACTGCACCTGAAATGACAGTTTTGTTGAGTGGGTTTAGATCTTTGGGTATCTCACATAATAATCAAGGTGTATTTACCGATAACCCAAACTCTCTATCCAATGATTTTTGTATTAATTTATTAGATATGAATATTCTTTGGAAAAAGTCTAAAGACTTTGTCTATGATGGTATAGATAAGTCTACCGGTAAAAAGATAAGATCTGCTTCAAGCGTTGATTTATCATTTGGATCTAATTCACAATTAAGAGCAATTATTGAGGTTTATGCATCAGATGATAATAAAAATAAGTTTGTATCTGATTTTATTCTTGCTTGGAATAAAGTTATGAACAATGATCGATTTGATAATTAACAAGGATTACGTGAATGTCTATTTTTGATAAGAGTTTAACTGATGATCAGATAATGATGAGGGACGTTTGTCGTCGTTTTGTTGATGATATCATTCAACCATTTATATCAGAAAATTGGCAAAAAGAATGGGATCTTACACCTGAAGGTCGTTTGCCAGATAATATTCTTATAGAATCTGATGCTATTGGAATTAGAACACTGGGTGTGCCGGAACGATTTGGTGGTATTTCACTAGACTCTGAAACTGAAGTAAGAACTTTTGCAATTATATCAGAAGAAATAGCAAGAGGGGACTCGGGTCTCGCAGATAAGCTTGTACAAAATTGGAAGGTATCAGTATTACTTCGTGAATTGGCATCCGAAGAACATCAAGAACTTTGGTTTAATAAACTAATAGATGATCCAAATTTTTTATTTGCACACGCTTTAACTGAACCCAAGGGCGCCTCAGATCGATGGCTTGGGTACAATGCCCCAGCTGCTGCTATGGATACAAAAGGAGTTAAAGTTGATGGCGGATGGCTAATAAATGGAAGAAAACACTATATCAGTAATGGATATGATGCTGGATTGTATGTAGTTTATGCAAATACAAAACCAGGAGAGGGTATGATGGATGGAACATCATCTTTCATAATCCCAAGAGGAACAGAGGGTTTTAATGTGACAAGGTGTAATGAAACCTTGGGATGTAGGTATATGAATAATGGTGAACTTGAATTTGTAGACTGCTTTATCCCAGATGAGAACCTATTATATGAAGGTACAGCTTTAAGTAAAGCAGGTGTGTATTTTAGACCGGGAAAAATTATTCAATCTGCAAAAAACCTTGGTGTAGGACAGTCTGCCCTAGAAAAAACTGCCGAATTTGTACAAAATTACAGTAGAGGAGGTAGATTGTTAATTAAGCATCAAATTGTTGCATCAAGATTAGCTGATATGGCAACTAAAGTATCTGCAGTAAGAAGCTTAGTAATGCAAGCTGCTTATGCTTGCGATATGAAAGCAAGTGATGCGGATTCTTTATGTTGGATGTCTAAAGTTTTTGCCTCGCAAGAAATACTAAAAGTTTGTCAGCATGCAATGGAACTGCATGGTGGTATGGGCGCAATGCTTGATGCCGGTATTGAGAAATTGGTAAGGGATGCAAGTATTTTTTTACATATGGATGCAACAGTCGATATATCCCATTTTAAGATAGTTAAGTCAATGTTCCCAGAAAATGCAGGTATTTATGCGGGCCCCGAGGAATAATTGTTAAACCCATCTTCTCTGTAAGTACATTTATTAAATACAACATACTCAAATAATGATTCTTTGCATTCCATATGTTTTGGTATTGGCAAATTATAATTACGTGATATATACATACTAAATATAAGTACAATCAATAATATCAATATAAACCAGCTAACTTTTGTCATGCTAATATAAATAATTAACAATTATGATAAGTCAACTTATTAAAATTTTTGGAGTAAAGAATTATTTACAACTTGTATTTGTTTTCGTAATTTTTTCTATTAGCGGAATCCTATCATTATATATTTCTGATTTAGTAACAAAAATTTTATTTAACTTCTTATCAAACAGCTTAATACTTATTCTTTTGAGAATCCTTCTTTTATTTCTTATATATCAAATTGTACTTATTTTAGTATCTATACCATTTGGACAATTTCGTTACTTTATTTATTATGAAAAGAAGTTGATCAATAGAATTAAATCATTGAAACTATTATTTTTAAAGAAAAAATAATGCTATAATTGTTTTGCAATATTTATTAGGATTTTCAATGGAAAAAATTTTAATCAAAAATTCTACAATCTTAACAATGGATCCTAATATAGGTAATCTAAATAAATCTGACTTATTAATAGAAGATGATAAAATAGTTAATGTTGAAAAGGATATCGAAGAAAATGATTGCGAAATTATTGATGGCTCTAATTACCTTATAACACCAGGTTTAATAAATACACATATACATACTTGGCAAACAGGTTTAAGAGGGATCGCAGCTAATTGGACATTAATTGACTATTTAAATTCTATTCACGCTGGGCTAGCATCCTTTTATTTACCCTCAGATATCGAGATTGCAAATTATGTTGGCGCTCTCTATCAAATAAATTGTGGAACTACAACAATAGTTGATTGGTGTCATAATAACCCTACACCTGATCACACTGACGCTGCAATAAACGGTCTAATTAGATCTAAAATAAGAGCTGTATTTTTACATGGTTCACCGAAACATAAACCAAAAGATGGTCAGCCACATTATAGTGAAATTCCAATGCCCAAGAGTGAAATAATGAGATTACGTAATGGTTTGTTTTCGAATGATGATAATTTACTTAAATTAGGAATGGCAGTTCTAGGGCCACAACAATCTATAATAGAAGTGTGTAAAAAAGATTTTAAGCTGGCAAAGGATTTGGATATAATTATTAGCATGCATATTGGGGGTAATTTTTTAACTCCAGATGGGTTTGAGGTTTTAAAAAAATTAGACCTTCTAAATAACAAAACTAATATAGTACATGCTAATAATATTTCAGATGAAATGTTGAATAGTTTAATAGATTCAAATGTAACATTTTCTATTACACCAGAAGAAGAACTTCAAATGGGATTTGGTAACCCCTTAACCAAAAGATTACTCGATAGAGGTGCCTCATTTGCATTCGGCTCTGATATTGAATCAGCAATGTCGGCTGATATGATCAATGTTATAAGATTTGCCTTGCAGGCTGTCCGTCATGATTACACATTAAATAGTTATGCTGAATATAATAAACCACCTGATAAAATGACAGTAACCACTCATCAAGCATTTAAATGGGCAACTATAGATGCTGCTAAAATACTCGGTATTGATAATCTTGTTGGTTCACTTACGCCCGGAAAGAAAGCAGATATTATAATGTTTAATACTAAAAAAATAAATTTTGTTCCAATGCATGATCCAATTTCTTCTATATTATTTCATTCTCATCCGGAAGATATAGAAACAGTTATTATTAATGGAAAAATAATTAAAAAAAATGGAGATCTTCTGGTTCGTGATATTAATAAGCACTTAAATTTATTAGCTGAGTCAGGTTCAAGAATAATGAAAGATTACAAAAATAATTAAATATAAATTTTTTGATATGAATGTTAAGAATAAAAGAATTGTTTTAATAGTTTGCTTACTATTTTTTATATTAGTAATCATGAATCCAAATAAAAAGAATTTTGATCAATATGTAGCAAATGAAATTAAATCCATGACAATACAATCAGGTGAAGATCTTACTACAGCAAACATAGTCTCGGGCCTTTCTTATTTAGTCTTGCAGTCACAAACTGATATAATTAACAGGCAGAATTATTATATTTTTTCTACTTATACATTAGATACATCAATATTGAGGTCATTCGGATCCAATGTAGACAATATTGTTGTACTTGGCATCTTAGGTAATTTTATTCCATTAAGTGGATTTAATACCTAATATCGATCTATTATTCTAATTTACCGATCCTCCCCAAAAATAATATCCTAGACCAACAAAAAATAATGTATTTCCATAAAGTGCGTGTTCTAGAGATACCAAAGCCAATGAGTTTGTTTTCTTATATGTTGATGCAAAAATTAAACCTCCAAAAATTGATAAAAATGGTGCAATAAAATTTATAAATAAAATATGCGCAAACATAAATAATGTTGCACTAGAAATAATTATGTATTTTTGGGGTATCAAATTTTTATATCTATTAAAAAAGAATGTGCAAAAAATAAATTCTTGAGGTAATGCGGAAAAGATTGGATAAAAAATAAATATTATTATAAGTAGATAGGGATTTGTTTTCTGAATCATAAATAATTTATCAAAATAAAAGAAATATGTAATTAGAAAAATAAGAATACTTAATACAAACCATCTATATATAATAACTTTTAAATTATCTTTTGAGAATGCCCCAAAATTCAATGTATTTTTTATTTTATGATACTTGTTATTCTTAAAATAAATTATACCTGCGTATAAAGTTATAAACCATAGTATTAAAATAATATCATCAGCTAAACGATTAATAAGGATCAATGATGGAATTATTATACCAATAATAATTAGTTCTATAGATATGTAAATTCTTGAATTTATTAATTTAGATATTTTATTCATAATGTTTTATATAATAATTATGTAAAATTTAAATTATCTATGTATCTGAATTTTTTAATCTGATAGATTAATCATAAATGATTAACGTACTATGATAATATTTAGATTTCAATTTTTATTATTCATTGTCCTTATAATAGGCTTAAGCAATGTTAGGGCAACTGAATCTGTTTATTTAGATGGTTTTAATTCATCTCTTGATATGTATTCATCTCAAAATTACGAGGATGCCATTGATTCATTTTCAAAATTAATAAAATCTGGCAATTTAGGGGATGACATTTTATCTCAAGCATTCCTATATAGAGGTGTTTCCAATTATTATTCTGGCAATTATATAGCTTCGATTACAGATATTACAAATTCACTTTGGTTAGACCTATTAAACTCTGAAGAAAGACAACTTGCTTATAAAACAAGATCTGCTGCAAGGGAAAAAATAGGTCAAACTGAACTTGCGCAACAAGACATAAATTCTCTTAATTCATTTAACAACGAAGATTCTATCGATAACGAAGTTGAATCTAAATTGGTTAATATAGAAGATAAACAAATTAATAAAAGGATTGAACAAATCAGGAATAATTTTTCATCTGATATAAGGTCTTTTTTTGGTAATGTTGGTGAAGAAGAATTGGATCAAATGCCATCAAGTAATTATGTTTTAGATGATAAAGATCTATACAAGAAAGTATTATTATTTAATCAGGAAACCCAAACTCAAGATAATGAAATAGATGATGCCATACAGATTAAGGAGGAGGGGGTCAAAGAAGAGGAATTTATTCCAGAAGTTTCTGATGAAATAGATGAAGATCTTAGCTTTGAAGATATTGTAAGTAATAATACTAAAAGAAATAATAAAAATCAAATCACTGAATCGTCATATCTAATATTGGCAAGGGAAGTGTTAGATACGGAAGCAAAAATAATTATTAATAAGATCATTAATGAAAATTTTAGAGCACTTAGTGGAAGTTTGCCTAAAACACGAAAAAATATTGTTAAGGGAAATAATATATATTACGATGTTATATTAGGTCCTTTTACAAATAATGAAAGATTGATAAAAATAATGGAAAGTTTAGATTCGAATAATTTTAAATATGAAACAAATATTTTAGAGTAGGGCTTCATGAAAAAAATAAGATCATATTTTTTAACCGGTTTGATAATAGCCGCCCCTTTAGCGATTACTATAGCAGTTACTTGGTGGTTTATTAATAAAATTGATGCAATTTTTACGCCATTCATTCCCAAGACATTAATAATTGACACACATTTACCATTTTCAGTTCCTGGCGTAGGTCTAATAATAGGTTTTGTGATTTTCACATTTATTGGTTTTTTAACCGCAAACTTTCTTGGTTCAGGATTTCTTAAATTTGGAGAATCAATCTTAAACAGAGCTCCTGTAATTAGAAATATTTATAAGGGCCTAAAACAAATATTCCAAACAATTTTCACTGAAAATGGTCGTACCTTTGCAAAAGCTGGCATAATTGAATATCCAAGGAAGGGGGTTTATGCAATTTGTTTTATTTCAACAGATACAAAAGGTGAAATTCTTAAAAAGATCGGATCTAATAAAAAGAATTATTTATCCGTTTTTTTACCAACAACCCCAAATCCTACATCAGGGTTCCTCCTTTTTTTACCAGAAGAGGATGTTAAGATCCTAGATATGTCTGTAGAAGATGCTGCAAAGTTAGTTATATCTGCCGGGCTAATAATGCCAGAATAATTAACCAATTAAATATTTAAATTCATTTGCATCAAATGCCTTAAACAGCATCTTATACCTCTTCCTGTCTTTTTCATTGGTTATGATTCTTTGTAGAATTTCTTCAGACTCATCCCTAGCAAGATTATTTAATTCATTAATTAAATCTTCATTTAAGACACGAAAATTAGAAAATCCAGCTTGTCTATTTCCTATAATATCACCATAACCACGAAGTTTTAAGTCAAGTTCTGCAATCTTAAGTCCATCCTGGTTATTTTTGATTATGCTTAATCTTTCTTTGGCCATATCTGTTAAATTATTATCATGAATAAGAATGCACCATGATTTATTCTTATTTCTCCCAACTCTTCCTCTTAATTGGTGGATTTGACTTAACCCAAAAAAATTAGCATTTTCAATAACTATAATATTTGCTTCTTTTATATCAACACCAACTTCTATAATAGAAGTAGCCACAAGAATGTTTGTTTTATGATTTAAAAAATTATAAATTTCATTATTTTTAATCACTTCATCCATCTTTCCATGAATCATTGAAATATTAGAAAAATGTTTTTTTAGAAATCTATATCTTGAAAGAACTGAAGAGTTTTGTTTTGTGTTTTCAGTGATTTGAGGACAAACCCAAAAAACTTTGTTGTTATTATTTATAATTTTCTTCAATCTTATAACTAAATTATCAATCTTTTTATCTGATATTATACTTGTATGGATAGCTTTTTTTTCTGGTAAATTAGCTAATTTAGAAACCGATATATCCCCATATTTAGTTTGTATGAGGGTTCTTGGTATTGGGGTTGCGGTCATTAATAAGAAGTCTGCTACTCCAGATACAGATTTTTCTTGTAGCGATAATCTTTGATGAATTCCAAACCGATGCTGTTCATCTACAACTACAAAACCAAGTTTATTATATTGTATGGATTCTTGAAATAAAGCATGTGTTCCTATTACGGCCTGTATGTGACCATTTTTGATTTGGCTAAGGATATTCTTCTTATGGTTGCTTTCAATATTTGATATCAATAAACTAGACTTAATATCAAGTCCTTGAGTTAGTAATTTAAAATTTTTATAATGTTGTTTTGCTAATATTTCAGTTGGGGCCATTAGAGCAAACTGAAAACCGCTTTCTATAGACATAAGACCACACATAAATGAAATAAGGGTTTTGCCACTCCCAACATCTCCTTGCAAAAGTCTTATCATTTGTGTTTCTTTATTCATGTCATGAAATATCTCTTTCATTGCTTGTAGTTGTGATGGGGAAATTTTGAATGGTAATTTTTTAATTAATTCATTTATCAAATTTGTATTTGTGTAGTTAGATATACCGTTTGAATTTTTTCTTAAATTCCGAATTTGTGTTATTTTTAATTGATTAATCAATATTTCATCAAAAGCCAATCTCTTATAAAAGTTAATTTCTTTGTTATTCATGAAATCACATTCAGGTAGGTGTATATTCTTGAAGGTTTCTATAAAACTATTCCAATTATTTTTTTCTAAAAAACTTTTATCATGCCATTCTGGTATTTCACCGAGTATTTGAAATATATTTTCAAAAGTTTTTAGTAAATTATAATTTGTTAAACCATTAGTTAGTGGATAAATTGGTTCAAATTCTCTTCTATTATTAAAATTTTGATTTGATAGGACAAAGTCAGGGTGAGTGATCTGCTTCTTGTCTTTATAATAGGTAACCTTGCCCGATATATATTTTTCATCACCAATTTTAATACTATTAATCATATAATTAGGAATATTAAAGTATAGTAATTCTATATTACCTGTTTCGTCAGAAACAATAAAACGATGAGGTAAATTCTTTCTTATAGCTGGAATATATTTTGTAACTGTAACTTTAATTGTACAAATTTCATCAGGCTCTACATCTTCAATTTTTTTTATATTTTTTCTGTGAATTATCTTATTTGGAAAATGCCATAGAAGGTCGATAATCCTCACTTTTTCTTTATTGAGCAATCGACAGTATTTAGGGTAATTATTTAGACCAACTCCACTTATTGAATTTAAATCTGTGAATAATTTATCAAAATCTGTTATTTGCATAATAAAAAAATTTGTAATTTTACAAAAGAAACTTAATTTAATAGTATCATTATTTTTTTCGGAATGAATATGAAAAAAGAATCTATAAATAGATTAATTTATCGTTCTTGGCATAGGGGAACAAAAGAACTAGATCTTATACTTGGTAAATATATAAACGCTAATGTTAATTCCCTAAAATTATCAGATATAGATAACTATGAATTACTTTTACAATCAGAGGACCCTGATATATATCGGTGGATTGTTAAACGTGATAATCCACCAAATGAGAATTTAAATAATATTGTTTTGAAAATACGTAATTATTTAGAAGCAAATAGTATAGATGAATATAAGTAAATCATCAAAATATAAGCCTTTATTTATTTATAATATTCCTGAATATTCATACGCAGCTATAGTTGTCAGTAACTTTGCCAAATCTACAAAAAATTTAATATATACTCTTTCAACCAATGAAGAGATTGATGAGTTAAGTAAGTCTATAAGCTTTTATTCTAGAAAAATTGATGTTGTATGTTTGTATGAATGGGATTGTCCTCCATATGACTCCATGGGGCCATCGAAAAATATTAAAGAAAAAAGGATAATAAATCTTGTTAAATTAAAAAAACTTATAAAGAAAAATAAAAAATTTATTTTACTTACAACTGCAGGTGGACTCTTACAAAAAATACAACAACTTGATGATTATAAAAGATTAATAATTAAAAAAGGGGAAGTTATAAATTATAAAAAATTTATCAATTATCTTGATGTATTTGGGTATAGTAAAGTTGACAGTGTTTTTGAAGTAGGTACTTATTCAAATAGGGGTGATATAATCGATGTCTATAGCCCAAATAGCAATCATCCAATTAGGGTTGATTTTTTTGATAATACAATTGAGAGATTAAGATATTTTGATGCAAATAATCAGAAATCATTAAAAGAAATTGATCTAAAATTTATATACCCATTTTCAGAAATTTTACTTTCAGAAGAGAATATTATTAATTTTAAAAAAAATTTTCTATTTCACTTTAAAAGAGATGACAAATCTCAAATTTATTCATCTATATCTCAAGGAATACGTCCAAATGGTATTGAACAATATTTACCATTATTCTATTCAAATTTAGTTCCACTATATGAGCGTGTAC
>CEUZ01275262.1_pt1 | contig 21064 bp, 17 predicted proteins | sample 361511 | NCBI WGS metagenome assembly CEUZ01 (sample SAMEA2622822, study PRJEB7988) | marine metagenome | biome: marine biome (ENVO:00000447); feature: surface water layer (ENVO:00002042); material: "saline water (ENVO:00002010), including plankton (ENVO:xxxxxxxx)" | depth 5 m
AAAGAGTTATTGGTTGCGATGAAAGAATTTGATGACCTTGATAATTTTTTGGAGCATGTTGCTTTGGCAACATCAATTGATCAGAAATGGGACGGAGAAAAAGTTAACTTGATGACAATGCATGCTTCAAAAGGTTTAGAGTTTGACTCTGTTTTTTTGCCTGGATGGGAAGAAGGATTATTTCCCCATCAAAAATCTATTGAAGAAAATGGTGATAGGGGACTAGAAGAAGAACGAAGATTGGCATATGTCGGCATAACAAGGGCAAAAAAAAATGCTTTTATATCTTTTTCAATGAATAGACATTATCAAGGTGATTGGATAGATAGTATGGCTTCGAGGTTTATAAATGAATTACCAGAGAGCAATGTCGAAAAAAATAATTATTTTGAAGAAAACAATGATGAAGATTTTGAATTTAATCAAGATTTTGAAATTGAAGACAATATAAAAAGTCCAGGTTGGATAAGATACCAAAAAAGAATTAAATGATTCAAAATAAAATCACAAAAATAAGAAAATATTTTAATAAATTTAATATTGATGGGTACATTGTGCCAAAAAACGATCAATTTTTTTCAGAGTATTCTGAAATTGATAGATTAAAATTAATAAGTAATTTTAGTGGCTCAGCAGGTTTTGCTGTGATTTTAAAAAATAAAAATTATTTATTTATTGATGGAAGATACACAATCCAAGCAAAGCAACAATCTGGAAAAAAATTCTCCATAATCGAAATTCATAAATATTTTCCTTACTCAATATTGAAATATCACAAAAATCTTTCTTTGGGATTTGATCCTAAATTATTTACATCGAGTACTTTAAAAACTTACTTTAAAAATAAATTTATTTTAAAACCTATAGAGGAAAATCTTGTTGATAAAGTTAGCAAGCAAAAAAAAAACAATAATAAAAAAAGTTTTTATTCACTTAACAATCAAATAGTTGGGGAAAATGTTTTTAGTAAAATTAATAAAATTGTGAATTACCTAAAAAAAATTAAATCTGATAACCTATTTATAAGTGCACCAGAAAATGTAGCTTGGGCATTAAATATTCGTGGTAGAGACAATCCACATAGTCCTATACCAAATTGTCAAATGGTTATAACTCAAAAAAAGAAAATTTATCTTTTTGTAAAAAAAGAAAAAATTAAAGCAATATTAAAAAAAATAAAAATTCATAATATTAAGATTTTTAATCCAAACAAATTTTTTAATTTAATTAAAATTTTACCAGGAAAAAAATTTAGTATTGATTATTTATCTTGTTCAATTTTTAATGAAAAAATAATTCGAAATAAATTTAAAATTAATAATTATAAAGATCCATGTTATTACTTTAAATCAATAAAAAATTCTTTTGAAATCAATAACATGATTAAATCACATATAATTGATGGTGTAGCTTTAACTAAATTTATTTATTGGATAAAAAAAAATAATAAAAATAATTTAACAGAAATTTTAGCACAAAAAAAACTTGAAAAATTTAGAAAAATGAACAAAAAATATCTTTTTCCAAGTTTTAATACTATTGCAGGAACTGGCTCGAATGGCGCAATAGTTCATTACAGAGCTACGAAATATTCGAATAAAAAAATTAACAAAAAAGACATCTTTCTTTGTGACTCTGGAGGTCAATATAAATATGGTACAACCGATGTTACTAGGACAATTTGTTTTAAAAAACAAACTAGTGAAATAAAAAATAATTTTACAAGAGTTTTGAAAGGACATATTGCAGTGGCTACAAGCAATTTATCTAAATCATCTACTGGAAAAATTATAGATAAAAAAGCAAGAATCTTTTTAAATAAAGCTGGATTAGATTACGCACATGGAACTGGTCACGGAGTCGGTTTTTTTCTAAATGTTCATGAGGGACCTCAATCTATTTCCAAATATAATAATATCAAACTAAAAGAAGGTATGATTGTAAGTAATGAGCCCGGTTTTTACAAAAAAGGAAAATATGGCATAAGAATAGAAAATCTTGTTTATGTTAAAAAAGAAAATAATAAATTATATTTTAAAAATTTAACACTCGCTCCAATCGAAAAAGATTTGATTAATTATAATCTATTAAATAATAAAGAAAAAAATTATCTTTTTGAGTATCATCTGCTTGTTTATTCAAAAATATCTATGTTCTTAAATAATAATGAAAAAAAATGGTTAGCTAGTTTTATTTAGCATTTTCATCCATTCGTCTTCTGAAAGAATTTTAATATTTAGTTCTTTTGCTTTTTTAAGTTTTTTATTTGTTGGCTTTTCACCGGTAACTAAATAATTAAGTTTTTTATTCACATTACTTATGATTTTTCCAGAATTTTGTTCAACTATTGATTTGGCTTCTGCTCTACTTATTTTACTTAATTTTCCAGTAAACATAAATGTTTTATCTTTAAGAACACCATCTTTTGAGAGAAACTCACTGCAAGCAATGATCATTTTCTCTCTTAATTTTTCTAATATGATTAGATTGTTTTTGTGTGCAAAAAACGTTTTTAGAGAGCTAATTTGAGTTTCTCCAATACCATCAATATTTAATAAATTATCTAAATTTTTATTATTTGATAATCTATAAAAATTGTTAAAACTTTTTAAATGTTGAGCAATTAGTTTTGCATTTTCTTGTCCAATATGTCGAATACCAAGAGAAAAAATAAATTTATCAAGTTCTATTTTTTTTGCTTTTTCTATTGAATATTTTAAATTTGAAACTGAAAGATTGCCCCAACCATCAAGTTTTTTTATCCTTTCATAATTTAAACTAAAAATATCTTGAGGAAATTTAAGTAATTTAAGTTCCCAAAATTTTTCAACAATTTTTTTGCCAAATCCATCAATATTTAAAGCATCTTTTGATACAAAATGCTTTAAACTCTCAATGGCTATTTTTTCACACTTAAAATTTTCATTAGTACATCTTCTTACTGCATCAAATTTTTTAGTTATTTCATTGAAATCTTTTATAGTTTTTGATCCACATGAAGGACATAGCTCGGGAAAAATATATTTTTTAGAGTTTGGTGTTCTCTTATTTTTATCCACTGATAAAACGTTTGGTATTACGTCCCCTGCTCTTTCAACTTTAACAACATCTCCAACTCTAATATCTTTTCTATTTATTTCATCTTCATTATGTAAGGTTGCATTTGATACTACTACACCACCTATATTAACCGGTTCAATTTTTGCTACTGGAGTTAAAGCACCAGTTCTTCCAACTTGAATGTCTATATTTAATATTTTTGAAATTGAACTATTAGCAGAAAATTTGTGTGCAATCGCCCATCTTGGGGCGTTAGCCACATAGCCTAATCTTTTTTGTAGTTCAAAATTATTTACTTTGTAAACAAGCCCATCGACATCATAATCTAAAGTAAATCTTTTTTTTTCAAATTGGTTATGATGTAAACTTAAATTTTTAATGTTTTTTACTGTTTTGTTAAATAAACTTGTTTTAAAACCCCATTTTTTTAGTTCAATTAAAAAGTCCGACTGTGTTTTAAAATTATTTTTTTCAATAAATCCGAAAGTATATGCAAAAAATTTTAGAGGAATTTTTTTTGTTTCTTCTGGATTTTTTTGTCTTAAAGATCCAGAAGCTGCATTTCTAGGATTTGCAAATTTTTGACTCATTTTTTTAAAATCACTTTTTGAAATGAAAACTTCTCCTCTTATATCTATTTCATTTGGAAAATTGTTAGATTTAATATGCTTAGGAATATCCTTAATTGTTTTTAAATTTTCGGTAATATCTTCTCCTTCGACCCCATCTCCTCTTGAAAGGCCTTGAACTAAAACTCCTTTTTTATAAGTCAATGATGCTGAAATTCCATCAATTTTAGGTTCAGTGCTGTATTCTATTTCTATATTATTTTTTAAACTTAAAAAGTTAAGAATTTTTTTCTCATAGTTTTTTAAATCTTCTTCGTTAAATGCATTGGACAATGAAAGCATTGGCACTTTATGTTTAGTTTTTTTAAAATTTTTAGATGGTTGAAAGCCAATCTTTATAGATGGCGAGCCTTTATTTATAAATTTAGGATATTTTTTTTCAATTTTAAGTATCTCTTGTTTTAAAAAGTCATATTCTTGATCAGTTACAATGGGATTGCTTTGATCATAATAAAACTTGTTATACTTGTTTAGTAATCGTAATTTTCTTAAATATTCTTTTTTTACCAAAATACTTGTCATTACAACTCAAAAAGTGATTTAAATTTTCTAATAATAAAATTTCCTTTTTTCTTTTTAATTTTTTTAATTGGATTTTCATAATCTTTATTAAAAATACTATAAGAAGCTTCATACCATTCGCTTGATTCATAATTATAGCCAAGTAAGGCTGCATATCTTTTTGACTCGTCAATTAGTCCTATTCTGTAGTGTATTTCAACTAATCTGTGTAGTGCTTCTTCAATATAAACTGTTGTATCATAATAATCTACAACTTGTTTAAACCTGTTAATTGCTGCAATCCATTTTTCTCTTTTCATATAATATCTTCCTAAAAAAATTTCTTTTGAAGCTAAAACATCTTTTATCAAATCTAATTTAAATTTTGAATCTAATGCAAAATCTGTATTTGGATAATTTTTAATAATAAATTCAAATTCTTTTTGAGCGCTTAATAAAGGTCCGAGATCTTTTTTTTCATCAATGATCTGTTCATAGTAACAAATTGCTAAAAGAAAATGTGCATAATTTAATCTTTCATGTTTAGGATATTTTTTTATAAATCTTTCTAGTTCTGAAATTGCATCAAAATAATAGTCTTGGGTATAGTATGAATATGCTGCCATCAAAACAGATCTAGGTGCCCATTCAGATTGTGGAAAAAGTATTTCAGCTTCATTAAATTTTTTTGCTGCAAACAAAACATCTCCTTCTTCAAATGCCTTTAGACCTTCTTGATAGGCATCTATCATTTGAAGATTTATTTCTTTTTCTTTAATTATAGAAATTTTTTCTGATTCTTTTGAACAAGAATTTAAAAAAATTATCAAAATTAATAATATCAATCTAAGAAACATATTTAATAAAGATTTTTAACAGAAATTCTTAAAAATTCTAAACTTTTATGCTATTGATCTAAGGTATTTTCGATTTATCAATGAATGAGGGATACTTTTTTCTTTTATTTCTACTATTGAAAAATTATCTTTATTTTTAAAGACCTCTCTTAATAATTGATTAGTCAATTTATGTCCTCCCTGAGAACAAACAATTTTGGCTATAATCTTATATCCTGACAAATAAATATCTCCAATGCAGTCCAAAATTTTATGATTCACAAATTCCTTGTTATTTCTTAATCCTTCATCATTTAAAATTTTATTATCTTTTACAACAACTGCATTTTCAAGACTTCCACCTTTTGCGAGGTTCATTTTTTTAAGATTTTCTATATCTTCATATACACAGAATGTTCTAGAGTTGTAAATATCTGACAAATCAGATTCATATACATTAACTAAATTTCTCTGGGTTCCTATAAATTGATTTTCATATTTAATTTCAAAGTCAATATCTAAACTAATTTTATTTGGTTCTATAGACATAAATTTAGTACCATCTTTTGTTGAAACTTTTTTTTCTATTTTTATTATTTTAATTGGAGTGCTAGTTTTCTGAATTCCAACCGAATTAATTTCTTCAACAAATTTCTTTGCTGATCCGTCTAATATTGGAACTTCATGCGAGTCAATCTCTATTAGGGCATTATCTATTCCTGTGCAGAATAATGCACCCATTAAATGCTCAATCGTAGAAACTTTAACGCCAAAATCATTTGATATAGTTGTACAAAAATTTGTACTACATACATTAAAAACTCCCGGTATAACAAAATTATTATTTTTTAAATCAACTCTTTTAAATATAATACCTGTATTAGCCTCTCCAGGATTAATTGTCATACTAACAGGGTTGCCAGTATGTAAACCTATGCCTTTAATCTGTATAGGTCGTTTGATTGTTTTTTGGCTTAGAGCTGACATGATGCATTTATAATGTTCTTTCTGAGTTGTAGAAAAACAAGAAATGTTACGAGAAAATACGAAATTTACTTAAAAAAATGGAATAATTTCTCAAAAAAACCTTTTTTTTCTGGTTCTTTTGAAATTGATACAACTTCCTGTTTGTTTATTCCATTAACTATAGATCTTGCTTTTTCACAAATGTTAAGGTCTCCATCAATATTAAATTCTTTAACATAGTTTAAACAAATAATACGATTTATATAAATTTGATGCTTTATGAAAAATTTTTCAAAATTTTTTACTAAATCTTTTGGAAAACAAATAAATTTCAGATCAATTGAAAACTTGTTACATTTTTTATCAAGAGGTAAGTATTTATAACGATTGTCATCTAAAACATAATTTTCTACAATAATATGAAGTATTCGAAAGTTTTGATTAGATTTTAATATTTGTTGTTTAGCATCTTGAACTAAATACATAGCTTCTTCCTTACTGATTTGATCTCCTTCATTATTTTTGGAAACTGATAATTCAATAGTTGTTGACTGGGGAGTCTCAATAATTAAATAAATATCTTTTACAAATTCTTTGGAAGATTTTTCAAATTTTATTACATTTTCTTCTAAGAGTTTATCCAAATTTTCAAAATTTAATTCATTATAATCATTAAAATATGATAGGTAATTTTGCTCTTTATAATATTCTAAACTATTAGTTAATTTGTTGAATGCTGCTAAATTTAATTTAGAATAATTAAATTCGAAATATATATCAAATTTTTTTTCACTCATCTGATAAAATAATATTATTTTGTATTCTTAAATCTATAATCTTTTTATTTTTAAATTCTTCTTTAAATTTTATTAATTCCGCAATTTTTATAGCTTCTCGAATATTTTTTTCTGGTAATTTAATTAAAATACCATCTTTTGTTTTTAAATCCCATCTATTGCTAGGAAAGTAATAAAATGATTCAATTTCTTCAAACCTAAATATTGAATCATCAATAATTTTCTTTAAATTTATAAATTCAGTGTAATTGCTCTTACTATACACAAAAGGTAATTTTTTAATTAGCTCTTTGTTATGGCTTGTGGGTATCAGTCTACCATTTGAACCTATATAAAATTTTTTATTTTCTTTAATTATGACCGCTAAAAAATCAGTTTGCTTTATTTTGATCCTTACCAAATTAGGATAAACTTTTTTTATGTAGAAGGAATCTATTAAATTGTTTTTTTCTAAAATATTTTTAAAATCTTCCTTTTTAATAAAAAAAATATTTTCTTTTAATAAATGGCTTAAATTTTCTATAATTTTAATGTTATTATCATTTGATAGACCAGAGACTTCAATATTAATAACATTGGTATTATAATTTTTGTTAAATTCTTTATTTTTTGTAATTTGTGTGCTTAAAAAAACAAATAATATTAGATAAAAAAATAACCTATATTTTTTATCGATTGATTGAAGCATCTTTTAAAATCCATTCAATTAAGTTTATAAAACTCATTCCAGAATATGCAGCTATTTCTGGAACCAAAGATAATTTTGTCATTCCAGGTTGGGTATTAGTTTCTAATAAGTAAAACTTACCCTTATAAAACTTAAAATCAGATCTTGTTACTCCCTTGCAGCCAATTAAATTATGTGCTTTCATTGCAATATTTAAAACAGAACTAAGATCTTTTTTGCTTATATCCACTGGAATTATGTGCTTAGTTTTTGCTTTAGAATTATATTTTGCTTGATAGTCATAAAACTTTCTTTTGGGAACTAATTCAATTGCTCCTAATTTTTTATTTCCCATAATTGCAACTTGTATTTCTCTCCCGCCTATAAATTTCTCAATTAATATTTCTTTATATTCAGATAGTTTTTTTAAATTTTTCATCAAATTATTTCGACTGCAAATAAAAACATCCACACTAGATCCTTCATTTATTGGTTTAATTACAACTGGAAACTTTAGTTTTTTTTTAACTTTTAATAAAATTTTATTATTCAGTAAGTGTTCTTTGTTGAATTTAAATTTAATATATTTTGGGGTAATAATTTTATTTTTAATAAATATTTTTTTTGATTTTTCTTTATCCATTGCAATATTAGATGCTAAAACTCCTGAGTGGGTATACTTGACTTTTATACTTTCAAGTATTGCTTGGATATAACCATCCTCTCCAAATCTTCCATGTAAAGCATTAAAAACAACATTTGGTTTAAATTTTTTAATTTTTTTTATTAAATTGCCATCTGGTTCACTAATAATTGTTTTGTAACCTTTTTTTTTTAGAGCCTGCAATACACTTTTTGCAGTAATTAGACTTATAGCGCGCTCCTTGGAAAAACCACCTCCCAAAATTAAAACTTTTTTCATGTTATCCAACTATTTCTATCTCTAAATCTAAATTTATACCTGTTTTTTTTTTTACATTTTTTTTTACAAAATCAATCAATTTTTTCATCTCTTCATAACTTGCGTTATTTTTGTTTATAAAAAAATTTGCATGTTTTTCAGATATTTTTGCATCACCAAATGAAGTATCTGGCGGCACTGATGACTTAATAAGTTTCCAAACTTTTTCATTTGTTTCGCTTATAGGATTTTTAAATGTGCTTCCTCCTGTTTTAACTCTCATTGGTTGGGTTTCTTCCTTTTTTTTTTTAAAAATTTCCATATCCTTTTTTATTATATCTTTTTTTTTTAAATTTCCTTTAAAGGATGCACTTAAAAAAATTAAATCTTTTGATAAGCTATTTTTCCTATATTCAAAATCAATATTTGAAGATGGGATGGTTATAACTCTTCCCTCTTTATCAATGGCTTGGACTGATAATAATACATCTTTAAATTCGCTACCAAAACATCCAGAGTTCATTCTTATTCCACCACCAATACTACCAGGAATACAAGACAAAAATTCAAGTCCACCCACTTCATTTTCTGAAGCGAATTCAGCAACCTTTTTATCTATTGATGCACTGCCAGCAACAATGGTTTTGTTTGGCAAAATAGTTATATTTGAAAAATTTTTTCCCAACTTAACAACAACTCCATCAAATCCTTGGTCCTTTATTAAAACATTAGAACCCGCACCTAAAATAAAAATTTTTTCTTTATTTCCAAAACTTTTTAAAAAACTAATCAAATCTCTTAGATTTTCGGGCTTAAAAAAAGCTTTTGCTCTTCCGCCAATATTAAACCAGTTTGTTTTTTTTAGATCATAATCAAAAATTAAATTTACTTTATTTTTTTCTGAAAATTTTTTTAGATTATCAATTAACATTATATCAATTTTGGTAAATTTCTAATCCAGCTTGATATTGATCCTGCACCCATTCCAATAACGATTTTTTTTCCATATATATTTTGTTTAACATATCTTGCGAGCTGAGTTTCATTGTTAATCAAAAAAACATTCACTTTGGAATTCTGTGCTATTTTTTTTGCAAAATCTAAATATTTGAAACCTAATTTTATTTTTTCTCCAGCTGCATAAACTGGACAAAGTATAACTTTATTCGCTTTTTTAAAAGATAAGCTAAATTCTTTTTTTAAATCTTTAAGTCTAGATATTCTGTGAGGTTGAAATATACAAATTACTTCTTCACTTTTGTAAACCTGCCTAACGCCGTTGAGTAATTCTTTTATTTCTGTGGGATGGTGAGCATAATCATCAAAAAAAGTAGCATTCTTAAAAATGAAAATTTTATTAAATCTTCTTTGTACGCCTTTAAATTCTTTTAAAGCTTGTTTAATTATTTTTACAGATATTCCTATTGTAATTGCAACGGCTACTGCTGCCGTAGCATTTCTAATATTGTGAAGACCCAAAAGAGGAATCTTAATATTATAAATTGTGTAACTTTTCTTTCCTGGAAGATTAATGCTTATATTAAATTTCGAAGAGTCTTTATTTTGTGAAACATTCTTGATGCTAAATTGAGATTTTACGTCAATACCATAAGTATGAAAATTTTTAATTTTAATTTTTTTTATTATTTCTTTATTATTCTTATCATCCAGGCATATAAAAGATTTTCCAAATGATGGAGTTTTTTCAATAAATTTTATAAAAAGCTCTTTTATATTGGACATGTTTTTATAATAATCCATATGCTCTTGATCTACATTTGTTACAATTGAGTAAGTTGGAGATACCTGAACAAAACTTCCATCGGACTCGTCTGACTCTAATATACACCAATCTTTTTTTCCAAGTTTTGCCGATGTATTAAATGAATTTAATACTCCGCCATTTATAATAGTTGGATCTAATTTTGTTTTAGAAAAAATTGAAGATATAAGAGATGTTGTGGTTGTTTTTCCATGAGATCCAGCAACAACAATATTTCTTTTTAACAAAGAAACTATATGCGCTAGCATTTCTCCTCTTTTATAAATTGGAAGATTTTTTTTTTTTGCTACTACTATTTCGGGATTTGATTTTTTTATTGCAGATGAAATTACTAAAATTGTCGAACTACTTATATTTTTTTTATTATGCCCAATATAAACTTTAATATTATTTTTTTTTAGCCTTTCAATATTTTTGTTTGTAGTTATATCGCTACCTTGAACTTTAAATCCTAAGCCTTGCATAATAGTAGCAAGGCCACTCATTCCTATTCCTCCTATGCCAACAAAATGTACAATCTCGGTTTTAGCTAATTCAATTTTCATTTAAGTAATTTGTCAACTTCTCATTTATATTATTCCAATTATTTTGATAGAAAAATTTTTCTAAATTTTTTTTCTTATTTAAATAATCTTGTTTATTATTAATAATGTTAAGCAAAAGTGTCGTTAATTTGTTATGATTAAAATCATTCTCATTTAATATCCAACAACATCCATTCTTCTCATAATTTAATGCATTTTCTAACTGGTGATTGTCTATTGCAAACTTGTAGGGAATTGCAATAAATGGCACTTGTAAATAAGCTAGCTCAGATAAAGTTGAAGCTCCAGCCCTTGTTATCGCTAAATCAACATCACTGATATATTGAAAAATATTATCTTCGAAATTAAACAATTTATTTTCAATTTTGTTATCTTTGTAAAATAATTTTAAATCATTAAATTCTGAAGTACTAACTTGATGATAAATCTTAAGATTAAATTTTTTTGATATGCTAACTATAGAATCTTTTAAATTTTGATCAAAAAATTTTGCACCTTGGCTGCCTCCAATAATTAACAATTTTACAATAACATCTCTACTTTCCATTTTAATATTTTTAAAGTTGTATATTTCTTTTCTTAAAATATGTTCTACAACTGTAATCTTATTTATATGTTTCTTTGGAAAATTGATTATTTTATTTGAATAGCAAAATATTTTATTACAAAATTTAATTAAAAATTTATTTGCCCTACCGACTACAATATTTGGTTCTAAAAGGTAAATTTTAATATTTAACAATTTTGCAGCTAAACTAATTGGGACAGACATGTATCCGCCTGTGGCTAGTAAAACATCTATTTTGTTATTTTTTAACAAAAAAAATGATTTTAAAAAAGAAATGATAAATTTAAAAATTACTAAAGGCAATTTTAAAATATTTAAAGTTAAACGAGGAGATTGTAAAATTTTATAATCATAATTATTTTTATCAATGAAATTTGCTCCCCTCTCATCAACAACTAAAATTGTTGAAAAATTTTTTTTTAAATGATCGTACAATGCAATCGCAGGAATTACATGACCCCCTGTGCCTCCTGTGCTAATTAAAACTTTTTTTTTCATTTAATAATTAATTCTTCTTTTAGTTAAATTTAAAATAATACCTGATAATATAGATGTACTAATAATAGATGAACCTCCATAGCTTATATAAGGAAGAGTCATTCCTGTAGTTGGAAACAATCTAATGTTCACACCTATATGAATAAGAGCCTGTAATAAAATAATTGACATTGAACCAACTAAAATTAACTTAGTTTGATTTTTTTCTTCAGAGTATAGCTTCTTAAAAACTTGGTACACGAAAAATAGAAAAATAATCATTAAAACTATAAGAAATAATACTCCAAACTCTTCTGAAATTACCGAAACAATATAATCAGTATGTGCCTCTGGAACTCGATTTTTTAATGTACCTTCTCCTATACCTTTACCAAAGAATCCACCATTTACTATTGCCTCTAGTGCCTTTTCAGATTGATAATTATTACCTGCTGCAGGATCTATAAAAGATTGTAATCTAGTAAAAATATATCCAAACTTATTTGGAAAAAGGTAAATCGCCCCAATTAATAAAATAAATAGTAAAATAAAAAAAATAAAAAAAATAATTAAATTTATTCCTGAAATAAAAATCAAACTAAGCCACGTAAGAAAAATTAAAAGTGTTTGTCCAATATCTGGTTGCGTTATTAGAAGCAAAAAAACTGGTATCAGTATTAAAAAACTCAAAAAAAACTTATAGTAAATATTTTTTTTATTCTCAAAACTTAATATATTTGCAAGCACAACAATTAAAAATGGTTTTAACAGTTCTATCGGTTGAAATCTTGGTAAAAAAGGAAAGTCCATCCATCTTTTTGACCCTTTAACTTCAATTCCAAAAAATGGAACTAATAACAAAAAAAATAAAAATAATATAAATAATAGTCGAGAAATTTTAATTAAATCATTATGTGCAAGAGAAGAAAAAAAAAATTATAAAAAAAACTCCTAAAAATATAAATAAAAAATGTTTTATGAAAAAATAATAACTATTTGTATTTAATTTATCTGATGCAATTAATGATGTGGATACAAGAGAAAAAAACAAACCTAATGTAAACAATACTATAATTAATATCAAAACGGTTTTATCAGTATTTTTCCACCAATTATAATAAGTTTTATAAATTAAATTACTTGAAATCATTAATTAAATTTTTGACTTTATACTTTTTTAGTAAGAAATTAAAATACTCTCCTCTTTCTTCAAAATTCTTAAAACTATCAAAAGAAGCAGCTGAAGGGCTAAATAAAACTGTTTTGTGTAAATTTTTTGGGCTTCCCTTTAAATCTAATAAAATCTTTTTAAGAGCGTAACTAAGATCTTTAAAATATAAATACTTTAATTTACCTTTAAATTTTTTTCCAAAAAATTTTTTATTTTTTCCAAATATATAAGCTTTTATATTAAGACATTCTTTTTTTTTAAGTATAAATTTATCACCTAATTTGCCAATTCCTCCAACAATCCAATAAACTTTTCCTAAAGATTTGAGAAGATCTATTGAAGATGCAAAACTTGTAGCTTTGGAGTCATTGATAATTGAAATTTTATTATTTTTTAAAATTACTTGTTGTCTATATTTAAGTCCCCTAAATTTATTTACTCTATTAATAATTTTTTTATTCATTAGATTAATTTTTTTTCCTAAAGAAAAGATAAAAGATAAATTTTGTATATTTCCTTGAGATAAAAAATAAGGATTGGTAATTTTTTTAATAATATTTTTTTCTATTTTTGAATTAACATCAATTATTTTAGATTGAATTTTATTGTTTAAAATTTTTTTACTCAAATGTTTATTATTAGTATTCATAAAAGCAAAATCTCTGTTTCTCTGTTGTTTTACTAATCTAAATTTTGCTTCTACATAATTATTAATTGAGCCATGTCTTTCTAAATGATCTGGTGAAATGTTTAAAATAATAGCATAATTTGTTTTAAAAAATCTACTGTAGGCAATTTGGTAAGATGACGCTTCAATTACAAATAATGTTTTTTTTGTTATTTTTTTTTCAGATAAAATTGGCTTTCCTATATTTCCACATAATCTAGAGTCCATTTTGTGATCTTGTAATATTAAATTTAAAAGTTGAGCAGTTGTTGATTTGCCATTTGTTCCGGTAATTGTAATAATTTTATTATTTGGATAATTTGAAAAAAAAACATCTAAATCTGTTATAATTTTTTTAAAATTTTTTTTTAAATATTTTTTTAAAACGCAATTATTTAAATTTATACCTGGACTAATTAAAATATAATCAAATATTGTATTGTTTATCTTCTTTTTTTCTAAATACAGTTTTTTTAAATATTTTTTTTTAAATATTTTTTTATCGTCATCATATAAAAAAATTTTATTATATTTTTTTAAATATTTATAACTAGAAAGCCCAGTTTTACCCATTCCATAAATTAATATTTTTTTTTTGTGAAAAATCTTTTTATAAAGATTCATTATCTTAATTTTAAAGTGGCAAGACCAATCATTGCTAAAATAATTGCAATTATCCAAAATCTAATCACAACAGTGGACTCTGCCCAACCCTTTTTTTCAAAATGATGATGAATAGGAGCCATTTTAAAAACTCTTTTGCCAGTAAGCTTGTATGAAAAAACTTGTACTATAACGGAAACTGCCTCAAGAACAAAAAGTCCACCGGTAATCGCTAAAACTATTTCATGTTTTGTAATAATCCCTACGGCTCCTAAAGACCCTCCAAGTGCAAGCGATCCTGTATCACCCATAAATATCTTTGCTGGAGGAGCATTAAACCAAAGAAATCCAAGACATGCTCCAATAACTGCGCCTAAAAAAACTGCTATTTCTCCTACATCTTCAATATATGGAATTTGAAGATAATCTGAAAAAACAACGTTTCCGGTTACATAGCTTATAAAAGCAAAACATGATGCCACTAGTATCACTGGAACAGTAGCTAAACCGTCCAAACCATCAGTCAAATTGACAGCATTGGAAGATCCTACAATGATAAATACTGAGAATGGAATAAAAAACCAACCTAGATTAATTAATAAATTTTTAAAAAAAGGAAAATATAAATACTCTAATTCAGAATGGTCTGAAAAATTAATTAATATGAGAATGCCTAAAACAGCAATTAAAACTTGGATTGTTATTTTAAAATAAAATGAAACACCAGATGAATTATTAAACTTAATTTTTTTGTAATCATCATATGCTCCTAATAAACCAAAACTAGCAACAACAAATACTAATGTCCAAATATATGGATTAGACAAATCGCACCACAATAAAATACCTGAAAAAAGGCCTATTAAAATTAAAACACCTCCCATAGTTGGTGTTCCAATTTTTTTAATTATATGTTCACCAGGACCATCTTCTCTAATTGGATTCGTAATATGTTTTGCTGAAAAAAAATTTATAAATGGTGTGCCTATTAAAAATACTATAAAAAGTGCTGTGAACATTGCTAGACCTGTTCTTACTGTTAAATATTTAAAAACATTTAAGAAAGTAAAAATGTCTACATAATTTAAAATAAATTTATAAAGCACTTATACTTCCTTTTTTTAAGTTATTTGCCAAATAGTGTAGTCCAGTCAAATTTGAACCTTTAATCATTAAATAATCATTATTATTGATTTTATTTTTAATCAAATTAATTATTTGGTTTTTGTTTTTTAAAATTGTACCTCTTTTTTTAAAAGATACTTTTTTAAATGTATGCTTAATTTTATTACCATAAACATATACTTTATCTATTTTAGAAGAATTTATATCATAAGCTATTTTTTCATGTAATTTCTTAGAATGTTTACCTAGTTCCAACATGTCACTTAGTATAATATTTTTCTTGCCCGATCCTTTTTTAATCAAATCAAAATTTTTAATTGCAGAACTTACTGATAAAGGGTTTGCATTATAGCTTTCATCTACAAAATTTATATTTTTTCCTTCTATATTTATCTTAGAAAAATCTCCTCTACCTTTTGGTATATTATTTTTAAAAAATATATTCTTATCAAGTTTATTTACATCTTTAAAAACAGAAATTACTGCTAATGCAGCCATTATATTTTTTAAATAGTTTTCAAAATTAGATTTTACAAAAAAATATTTATCTTTCTTATTTATATTTACTATGAGCTTAAATTTATTTTTGCTCATAATAATTTTCTTCAAATAAACATTGGCTGTTTTCTTATTTAAACTAAATGAATATACTTTAATTTTATTTTTTAATGCTTCTTTTTTATGAATATTGAAAAAACTATCATCAGCATTCAAAACTATTGAGCCATTTTTCGAAATATTTCTAATTATTTCTGCTTTGGCTTCGGCTATTTGATTTAAATTTTTAAAATTTTTTGCATGTGCATAAGAAATATTTGTTATAACTGCTAGGTCTGGTTTCACAATATTGCTGAGGAAATTTATTTCTCCTCTTTTGTCCATTCCAACTTCAAATACTCCGAAATAATCATTTTTTTTCATATTAAACATGCTCAGAGGAACCCCATATTTATTATTATATGATTTTGGCGAATAAGATACTTTTTCAATTTTTTTAAGCGAATTTACCAAGAGTTCCTTGAGTGAAGTTTTGCCACAACTTCCGGTAATTGCAATTATTTTAGCTTTAGAAGAAATTCTTACTTTTTTTGAAAACATAGTTAAAGATTTTAAAGTATCTTTAACACTTAATTGCTTAGATTTGCTTGCCCTTTTTTCTATTCTGTTGACTACGGCAAACGAAGCTCCTTTGTTCAAAGACTCCCTAACAAATAAATTTCCATCATTTTTCTTTCCTTTAATTGCAAAAAAAATATCATTTTTTTTTATATTTTTAGAATTTATTGAAGCTCTACTTATTTTAGAATTTAAAGGTATTTTATTTTTAAGTCCTTCATTTAAAATATTTACTTTCCAATTATTCGATAAATTTCCATTTTTCTTTTTTATATATTTTAAAATTATTTTTTTATCAGAAAATTTTCTTATAAAATTTCCGTAGTCTTGACTTTCCTCATGTCCTTTACCTGCAACAAGTAATATTTCTCCTGTAGTTAAATTTTCAATAGATTTACAAATTGCTAGCTGCCTATTTGGAATCTCAAAAAGTTTGTTTTTATCAATTGATTTTTTTACAGCAACTCTAATTTTTTTTGGATTTTCAAATCTAGGATTATCATCAGTAAGATAAATATTTTTACAAAACTCATTTGCAATTTTGCCCATTTGATATCTTTTGGCCTTGTCTCTATTTCCTCCGCATCCAAAAACTATTGAGATTTTTCTATTGTGGAATTGATCTTTTATATTTATCAAACAATTTTTTAAAGCGTCTGGAGTATGCGCATAGTCCAAAATTATTATAGAATTATTTTTTAGATTACCTACTTTTTCTAATCTTCCACTAACATTGTTAATTTTATTAATTGAATTGGCCACTTTATTAAAATTTAAACCACTTTTTACTGCAGCAATCATTGACATTAGAATGTTTTTTATTTGAATTTTGCCAATTAAATTAATCTTTAAATTAAAAATTTTATTTTTATATTTTATTTGTAAATTTTGTCTATCGTCATCATAACTATGATTTAAAAGTTGCAGAGAACATTTGCTTGTGCCAATAGTATAAATGTTTAATTTTCTTTTTTTAGCAATATTTTTTAAAATATTATATTGAGAAATATCTATATCAGTTATCAGATTTGATTTTTTTTTAAGCAAATTTTTAAACAATATTAACTTTGAGTTTAAATAATCTTTAAAAGATTTGTGATAATCTAAATGATCTCTAGACAGATTGGTAAAAATACCAGTTGTGATATTTAATCCATTTAATCTGTACTGTTTTAGCCCATGACTAGAAGCTTCCAAAATAACATTTTCTATTTTGTTTTTTTTGATTTTTTCTAAATAATTATTTAAAGAAATTGGATCTAAAGTGGTATTTGGTACATTTGCATTCTTTTTGTTTGTTTTAACGCCCAATGTTCCTATCGATGCAGCTTTTTTATTATTAATTTTTAAAATTTGATAATAAAATTCTCCTATTGATGACTTTCCATTTGTTCCAGTAACTGCAATTAAATTTTTAGGTTTTTTTTTATAATATTTTGATGCTACTTCGGATAATAGTCTTCTAGAATTTTTTGTTTTAATATAAAGAATTCCACTTTTTATCCCTTCAAAATTTAATTCTGAAACTATTGTTTTTGCACCTTTTTTTATTGCATGATTTATATACTTATTGCCATTTGCATTTGTTCCTCTCACTGCAAAAAAAATATTATTTTTTTTTATTTTTCTGCTGTTAAAACTTAAACCAGAGAAATAACGATCTCTATGCTTGGGATTGATATTTTTAAAAAATTTTCCAATTAACATTAATATTAATTAAGTTCACCGTATTTTGTGGCTAAAATTGGCCCAATTCTTTCTATAATTTTGCCCGCAACTTCAACTGAGGTCCATCCTGCAGTATTGTAAGGAGTGCCAGTTTGTTTCCATCCACTTCCATCTTTATAATGATAAACATAATTTTTATTTGTTTTGGGCTCGTCTAATAGAACTAGGAATACATATTTTGGTTTTGATGTAGGAAAAATTGATACAAAAGTATTAACTTTATTTTTAGAATAAATTCCATTAATTGATTTTTGAGCAGTGCCTGTTTTTCCACCTATTTCATAACCCTTAATATTTGCAAAGTTAGCTGTTCCTTCCTTAGTTGATACAATTTTTCTTAATATTAGATTCATCTTTTCGGAAACTCCATCTTTTAAAATTTTCTTTCTAATTTTTTTTTCTAAGGAAAGATTTTTAATTAAAGTTGGTCTTATATCGTATCCACCATTTGTTATAATTGAATAACCTTTTGCCAACTGTAAAGGGGTAGTGGTTATGCCGTGACCAAATGAAGATGTTGCTAGCTTACACTTTCCCCACCTAAAAGATATCGGCTGCCCAACTTCTTCAATGTCAAACTCAATCTTATCGATAACACCAATATTTACTAAAAATGATTTAAATTTTTCTATTCCAATCCTTTGAGCAATTCTAACCGAACCAATATTTCCTGATCTAATTAAAATTTGTTCTGCGGTTAAATTTGAAGGAATTTTTTCATCATATTCTCTTATTGGTCTACCTGCGCATGTAATGTTTTTTGGTAAATCTTTAAATTCTGTTTCAGGCTCTATTACTTCTTCATTTAATCCTGATGCAATAGTAAAAGTTTTAAAAACAGATCCAAGTTCGTATACACCTTTGGTGGCCCTATTAATATAGTTAACATCTTTTATTACTTCTCTCTTATGTAAATCAAAATCTGGTAGAGAAACCATTGAAATTATATTACCATTATTTACGTTCATTAAAATTGCAGCGCTACCGATATTTTTGAAAATATCTTGAAATTTTATTAGCTCTTCTCTAATTAAAAACTGAATGTCTGTATCTACTGTTAGTTTTAATGATTCTTCTTTTTTTTTTAATTCGTAATCAAAAAATTTTTCAATTCCTGATATGCCATTATTTTCGTCATCAATTTGGCCGATAATATGGCTAAATAAATTTTTCTGAGGATATATCCTTGTTATCTGTTCCTCAAACTTAATAGATTTATCACCTAAGTGTTTTAACTTTTCTATTTGATCTTGTTGAAGTTCCTTTTGGACTCGAAAATATTTTTTTTTTTTTATTTTTTTTTTTATATTACTAAAGTCTTTTTCTGGAAAAATTAATTGTAAATTAATAAGAAGTTTTTTTTCATCAATTATTAAATTAGGATTTATTCCTAGTGTTAAAGTGTTAACAGTTTTAGCAATAAAGTTTCCATTATTATCTAAAATATCAGCTCTATGATTAACTTTGTTAAAATTAGTTATTTTTGGTGAAATTTTTGAGTTTAAAAGTCCTAGATAGGAAACTTTTATAGAATAAATTAGACAAATCATTAAAAAAATAAAAAAAATAAAAGCTATTCTATTAAATGAAATATTTAAATTAGATCTATTTTCTTTAAATGAAAATTCATTTTCATAAGTTTCTAAAGTTAAATTTTCTGTATCTTTTTTATTCATTTGTTGAATCTACAAATTCTTTAATTTGAATTGCATTTTCAAATAAAGTTAATTTTTTCAAATTTATAATATCAATCTCTTTTAATTCATTTTCAAAAAATCTTGTCTGATATTCCATTAATTTTTCTGGTGAACTTAAATAATTAAAATCTAATAAAACCATTTCATATTTTTGCTCAAGTACCCTTAAATTCTCATTTATATCATAAATTTTTTTTTCTATCTCTTTAGTTGAATTTTTAGTAATTGTAGTAAAAATTAAGAGCAAAAAAATTGACACAAGAAACATTATTTTTTTCATAATTTTTTTGATAAGTTTTCTATTTCCAATAAGTAACTGAACTCTTCTAAAATTTTTTTTTCAAAGTTTTCAACATTTTTTTCTTTTATAGCAAATCTCAACTTAGCTGATCTTGAATGAGGATTTATTTTTAATTCTTTATTTGTTGGAATAATTGGTTTTTTTTTAATTATTTTAAAAATATTTTCTTCATCATCTGTTTTAGGGATATATCTTGAGACACTTTTTTGTTCTGACAAACTTTTAAAAAAAAACTTTACAATTCTATCTTCTAGAGAATGAAAGGTAACTACTATAATTTTTCCTCCAGGTTTTAATATTTTTGTTGCATTTATTAAGCCAAAAATTAACTCGCTTATTTCTTTATTTACAAAAATTCTTAAAGATTGAAAAATTTTAGTAGCAACATGTGTTTTATAATTTTTCTTTTTTACTTTTTCTATTATTTTAACTAGACGCTGTGTATCAATTTTATTTGTTTGTCTATCTTTTGTAATCTTAAAAGCAATTTTTCTACTATATTTTTCATCTCCAAAAAATTTAAATATTTTTTCAAGATCACTTTTATCTAACTTATGAATTGCGTCTTTTGCAGAAAATTCGTTTAAACCCATTTGCATGTTTAGATCTCCACAACTATCAAATGAAAGACCTTTTTTCTTATCCTTAATTTGATTATATGAATATCCAAGATCAAATATTATACATTTAATATTTTCATTATTTAAGCTTAGTTTATTTAAACGACTAAATTTTTCATTTATAAATGAAAATCGATTTTCATATTTATTTTTTAAATTTAATGCAATTTTGGTAGAGTCTATATCTCTATCTAAAGCTATTACTTTAGTATTTGTATCTTCTAAAATTTTTTTTGAATAGCCGCCAAGACCGAATGTGCAGTCAATAAACGTGCCACCATATTGAGGGGTAATAATGCTGATTAT
>CEUZ01031418.1_pt1 | contig 21059 bp, 15 predicted proteins | sample 361511 | NCBI WGS metagenome assembly CEUZ01 (sample SAMEA2622822, study PRJEB7988) | marine metagenome | biome: marine biome (ENVO:00000447); feature: surface water layer (ENVO:00002042); material: "saline water (ENVO:00002010), including plankton (ENVO:xxxxxxxx)" | depth 5 m
CCTTGGCACAGGAGACCATGGTTCCACCGCAGACGCCGTTACTACCGTCATAGAAGCAGTGGCCATCGCCGCAGAAGCAGTAGAGTCACTAGGAGTTCCGGGGGACGCAGGGGCGGTGGCAGGTCCGGTGGCGGCGGCAGGTCCGGTGGCGGCGGCAGGTCCGGTGGCGGCGGTCGTGGCAGATGATTGCTGACCCAAGGATGAAATCCATGCATCCCTCTAGGCTAATTTGATGGAAGAAATGTGGAGCGGTGCCCCCGAACTCGATGGGGCAATCTCTGAAGAGTTGTTCATAGAGGTCGATACTGGAGTCTCTCTGAGGATTCTACGATGGATTCCTGATGATGAATCAATGGCATCAAAGGGGCCAGTGGTTGTAGTTCCAGGATGGGGCTCTGTGTTCGAGGGCTGGAGGCCGCTGATTACCGAATGGGTCAGACGCCGTCCAATAGTGTACATCGAGACACGAGAGAAAAAGAGCGCTGTGATTACTAAGGGGGTCGGTAGAGCGGATTTCGAAATGTCCAAACACGGCACGGACATCAGAGAGGTTCTGAGAAATCTCGAAATCAATTCAGAGGATGTGGATTGGTTCTCATCATCTCTGGGTGCAACTCTGCTGATAGAATCCTACCAAAGTAGGGTACTGAGTGGTCGCTCGTCGGTACTTCTGGCACCTAATCCTGACTTCGAGTTCCCTCTCTGGGCTAGAATCTTGATGAGTCTACCAATTCCACGTTTCATCCATCCAGCTCTGATGCGATTTACTGTGTGGCTTGTCGACCGTAGAACCAAGGAGGAGGGGCAGCGAATCAGGTATCGCAGGACTCTGTTGGCTCAGAACCTGAATCGGATGCTCCTGAGTGCTAGGGCCAACATGCGTTACCGGCTCCCCGAAGAGCTGTCTGACGTAAGTGTCCCGTGTGCCGTGATGACCGCTTCCTCGGACACTCTACATGACATGGACAAGGTGCTGGATATCGTCAATAAGATTCCTGGTGCAGTGATGATTGAAGTTCCAAGTAACCAATATGCGCACGAGGCCGATGTTCTCGTTGAAATCGAGGAATTCCACTCTTCAATCGGCAATTAGGTCGATTTTGTCAAGCGATTCCCTGATGAAGGGTGGGCGGGCCGGCGGATTGAGTAGTATGCGCGAGCAGTCCTCATCATTCGACGTCGCCCGCATCGTGCGTGAGCTTTCCGAGATGGTCGGAGCACGTGCACGTAAGGCATACCAGCCGCACTACGAGCAAGTTGTACTGCGCCTGAATCGAAAGGGCGTTCCTTCGACTGATATGGTAATTGTCAGGGGTCAACGTGTCTACACCTCACAGCGTGACCGTCCCATGCCCTCGAAGCCTTCCCAGTTCGCCATGGTCCTACGCAAGCACCTCAACAACTCGAGATTAATCGGTGTCGAGCAACTCGGCTTCGACCGAGTCATACGATTGACCTTCGAACATGGAGGCGGGCGTCTGAGTCTTATCATTGAGTTGTTCCGTGATGGAAACGTCTTACTGCTCGATGAAGAAGGTGTAATCATCCAGCCTCTGACCCATGCCAAGTATGCAAGTCGATCTCTCAAGAAGGGGGTGGCTTACTCTCCCCCTCCCGAGACTCTTGACCCTCGTGAGATGGATCGATCGATGCTCGACAGTCTACTAGATGGTAGCGAGCACGACCTGATACGCACACTCGCTGCTCGGGCCAACCTCGGCAGAATCTACGGCAGCACAGCATGCTCGATTGCAGAAATCGAGGAGAGCGTGGCCGCCAACTCGCTTGACTCTACTCAGCGTGACTCTCTTGAGTCAGCAATCGACTCGATGTTGGACCAGTTATCCGATGGGAGCGATGCTAAGATGTGGATGGCTGATTCAGAAGCGATGGATGCTTGGAAGGCAGCCGATAACGAGGCTGCACGGGATGCAGCCTCATCGGGAATAACAGAGATTGCTCCTATCGACCTATCTTACACCGAATCCAGTATGATGGTCGAGGTCGCTTCGCTGTCTCTGGCTTACGACGCGGTGTTTGGCTCGCATGATGCTGCTGCCTTCATCCGCCGCGAGGAGGAGATGCTGGTTGAATCGGGAGAGGATGATGGCGTCATACAGGCTAAGCTCGGTCGCAGAGCAGCACAGCAGAGGGCTGCGATTGAGAGATTCCATGAGCGTGCAGCGATTACTCAGGAGTTAGGCAAGGCGATTCAGGATAACTGGGAGCATGTGGACTCGCTGCTCTCTCAGTTCAACGAGGCGGTTGACTCGGATGGTTGGGAAGGGGTGATGGACAAGATCTACGATGTACCATGGATAGACAGTGCAAACCCTGCGAAGCAAACAATCGTAGCTTATCTGCCTGATGAAGACGGAGAGCCTGGGGCGAGTATCACTCTAGAGGTGTCCAATACAGTACACCAGAACGCCCAACGCTACTTTGAGGAGGCTCGCTCCCAGAAGAACAAGGCTAAGGGGGCTCTGACAGCACTTGAGAGTACAGAGAAGGATCAACAGCGAGTCGAGAAGCAGGCCGCCAAGGATGCTGCTGCGGGTAGGCTCAGGGCGAAGAATCGAAGCAAGAGATTCTGGTTTGAAAGACATCGCTGGGCCCTGCTATCTGGAGGTCATCTGTTGATTGGTGGCAAGGACGCTAAGGGAAACGACGTGGTCGTACGCAAGCACCTCACTTCTAACGACCTCTACTTTCATGCCGACCTGCACGGAGCACCATCGTGCTCGCTCAAGCTCAAAGATGGGCTTGCCCCCAATCAGAGCCCTTCCGAGGCCATTCCTGAAGGTGTGGCCTCGCTCCAAATTGTTCAGAATCTTGCTGACGACTTGGAGGACGCTCGCCAACTACCTGAATCGCTGCACTCCGAGGCTGCACAAGTAGCAGTCTGCTGGTCGAGAGCTTGGGGCAGCGGAGGAGCAGCAGCAGTCGCCTTCCACGTTAGACCCAGTCAAGTCTCGAAAACCACCGAGTCTGGCGAGTCACTTGCCCGTGGCTCCTTTGTGGTCAGGGGACAACGTAACTGGCACCGAGACCTGTCGCTCGAACTGGCTGTCGGCATGGCAGTAGTGAATGGCGTTCCCATGCCCGTCTCGGGCACACCGTCAACAATCTCAGAATATTGCAGCAGATGGGCTAGAATCACTCCGGGTAGTGAGAAGAAGGAGAGTGTTGCCAACCGGATTGCCAAGGCAACCGGTCTAGCACAGGACGACTTGCTTTCCTGCTTGCCTCCTGGGAACTGTTTGGTCGAAGACCATGGTCTGATTCAGCCTTGATTGCTAGAGCGCCACTCGGGCTCGGTTATCGCATACAGCGCAGCGTCGACAAAGTGATCGTACAGCCATTCTCTGTCTTTCGTGATACCTTCTAGGCGCATTCCAAGTCTCTCGGCGATAGCGCGGCTGGGAAAGTTCTCGGTGGCCGCCTCAAGCACTAATCGGTGCATTCCTAAGTCATCGAAGCAGTGCTCCATTACACGAATGCAGCAACGAGTGGCGATTCCTTGGCCTGAGTACTCATTCGAAACCCAATATCCAATTCCGCAGCCCTTGTTTGCCCAATCTATCCAGTTGAGGCTGATTGTCCCGATTAAATTGTCCTCCAACCTAATCGCATAGAGAACTCCGTCTCCTCTTCCGTACTCCTCCAGAGTGGATGCGATGAATGAGGCTTCATCATCAACATTGTTCGTCCCATCCAACCAAGGCAGCCACTCCCTGAGGTATTCTCTGTTGGCATCGACCGCTGCGAACAGGTCCTCAGCGTCATCCAACCTTATCTGCCGTAATTCCAATCCTTGCTCGACTAGAAGTTCGGGGTGCGGAAATAGGAAATCATCGGAAGGCACCGGACCACCACATCTGCCAGACACGATATTTCGCCTTGATTCGGGCGTATATAGGATTCTGACTCTGCGACAATGCTTCAAACGAGGGCCATCAGGATGAGCCATGGCGGAGTCCGGGGAAGGCAACTGGACCTACGCCGACTACCTGAATCTACACCCATTACTGGACCTCCAGGGAGAAGACCGAGAAATCAACTCTGACGAGATGCACTTCATAATCGTGCACCAAACCTTCGAGTTGTGGTTCAAGCAGGTGATTCGCGAACTCTCCGAAGTTCGTGACATACTATCTCAGGTACCCGTTCCTGAGGATCAAATTCCCAAGGCCGTTGACCACCTAGGTAGGACCACTGAGATATTCAGACTGATGGCCAATCAATGGACTGTGCTAGAGACTCTGACTCCGCAGGGATTCCTAGCATTCAGAGACGGGCTAGGTTCTGCATCAGGCTTCGAGTCTTTTCAGATGCGTGAGTTCGAGTTTCTGCTTGGCCTAGAGAACGAAGATCGTGTCGGCGGCGTAGACCCGTTGGATAGTTTCCGAAGAATGCCTGAAAATGAAACCAACAAAGCAGTACTTGAGCGTCTTGAGTTGGCTGCTGGGATGCCATCTTTGTACGACTCTGTGATGAGTTGGATTGAGCGTACTCCAATTATGGGTTCGACCTATGGCAGTGAAGATGACGACGCGGTTGTGAATTTGTACGTCTCTAACCACCTAGATGCTCACAAGATAATCTGTGAAGAAGCCGCAGAGAGATCTTCGGGATGGGGTGCTGGAGATTCCGATAAGGCAGCCGAGAGGATGATGGCATCGCACGAGGGTGCAGTCTCCTTCCTGATGCCAGATGGAGAAATAGACAGGTCTCGTGCCGGCCTCTTATTCATCGAATCGTACCGAGAATTGCCTCTACTGACTTGGCCAAGAAAGCTGATTGATGCACTGGTTGAATTAGAGGAGTCGATGGTGAAATGGAGGCATGCCCACGCCCGTATGGTGGAGCGAATAATGGGTAGGAGAATAGGTACCGGCGGCACCAGTGGCGTGGATTATCTAGACTGGACTTCTCAATATCGAATCTTCAAGGACCTCTGGGGAATCAGAACTGTGCTGGTAAAACCGCAGAGGAGACCAGTTCTACAGAACGCGGAGTTCTACGGCTACTCTTCCGATTCGTGAGGTAGTTCCTGCTTTCCAGATAGGACCATTGAAGGTTCGTTGGCCTTTCGTGGGTGCGTGCCAGAGCCGGTAATTTGCGCATACGCCCGTACTCCCGTGGGGAAGTACAGGGGCTCACTGTCTGGATACAGTGCCACGGAGCTTGGTGCTATGGCAGTTGAAGAGCTTCTCAAGAGGGCAGGGATTGATCCTGCCAGCGGAGTAATCGATCAGGTCTACATGGGTCATGTTCTCCAGGCAGGAGCAGGTCAAGCCCCTGCTAGACAGGTGGCCATGAGAATCGGGATGCCTGTGAGCACCCCTTGCACTACAATCAACAAGGTCTGTGGTTCAAGTCTTAAAGCAGCGATGATTGCTGCAACTGAGATCAAAGCCGGAGTCTCAAGGGTAGTTGTCGCTGGTGGGATGGAGTCGATGAGTAATGCTCCGCATCTTGCAAGGAGCGTCAGTAAGGGAGAGGGGGTTCCTTACTCATCCCTTGAGTCGGTGTTGATGCACGACGGTTTGCAGGACGCATTCACCGGAGAGTCGATGGGCAATACGGGCGAGACGGTTGCGAACGAGTACGGTATAACTCGCGAGCAATCAGATGCTTTCGCTATTCGCTCGCATGCTCTTTCCAACAAGGCTTGGGAGGAAGGCTGGCTAGATGATGAGGTGTTCCCAGTTGGCAATCTCACTCGCGATGAGGGGATTCGCCCCGGCTCGGATATGGAGACCATGGGCGCCCTTAGGGCAGTATTCAGAGAAGGTGGGCAGGTCACTGCAGGAAACTCCAGTCAGGTGTCGGACGGTGCCTCGGCAGTATTGGTAGCATCAGAAGAAGCGGCGGCTGAGCTCGGGCTCCCTGTGCTAGCTAGAATAGTAGGTTATGCAACCTCAGGAGTGGAATCGCACCGGGTCATGTCGGCCCCGATTCCCACAGTTCGTAAACTGCTAGATCAAACTGGTAGGACGATGGATGACGTCGACATACTGGAGCACAACGAGGCTTTCGCAGCGGCCTCTTGCGCCATCCAAACCTCATTGGGCGTCGCTGAGGACCGATTCAACCCGCATGGTGGAGCAGTTGCAATAGGTCACCCGCTCGGCGCCACTGGTACTCGTTGCTTGATGACACTGTTCAATGCTCTGAGGCGTACTGGAGGGAAATGTGGCATCGTCACAATCTGTCTGGGCGGGGGTAATGCCGTCGCAATGATGGTAGAGAGAGATTAGTCACGGACCCGATCTGGGTCGAATAGCGGTCATAGGGCTTATTTGGGGGTCTCCGGTCGCCGGGCCCATGGTAAAGCCCGCAAGACCCCACACTCGCTTCGAGAAGGCTCGAATAATCGGCGCTAGGGCACTTCAGATCAGCATGGGAGCACCGCTCTTCGTATCAGAGGACGAATTACGCGACCATTTCAGCGACGAGTTGATTCAGCTCTACGGTGTTGAGGAAGCCCAGTGGAGAGTGGTACTAGACCCAAACAAGATAGCTATGCTCGAGTATGAGCAGAACCGCATACCCATCGATGTGGACCCTCACAACGAGTGATTTGTAGACTGGTCAAGTCTATTTGTCTCGACCCGGAGGCTGTTTCGGGATGAGTGGTTTGTCTGCTAACGGGTGTAGACGTCTGACGGCCGGTCTAATTGTAATCACGTTCCTAGTGATTGCTTTAGGTGGAATCATCAGAATCTACGATGCTGGTGAGTCCTGCCCCGATTGGCCCACTTGCTTCGGAACTCTGGGATTCGATGTGTCTGAGGCTGAGCAAGAGGCTTGGTATGAGGCTAATCCAGATGAAATAGACTCGAGGGGTGCTGGGCACCGATACACAACTTTTCAGATATTCACCGAGTGGGGTCATCGAGTACTCGCTGGAGCAGTACTCGGGCCGTTGGTGCTAATCGGTTGGCTGCTTGTGAGGAGAGACGAGGTTTTTGGCTCAGAGGTGAGGCTTTCCTCGACAATATCTGCTGCTCTGATAGTCTGGCAGGGCGCGGTTGGATGGTTGACTGTCAGAATGGATAACGAGCATTGGAGCGTGGCGCTTCACCTAGGCTCGGCGCTGGCTTTTATGCTCAGTCTGATCTGGCTATGGTTGTCCCAGTCGCGAGATATCGGTATACTTCCTGAATGGATTAACTTCGAATCTGAAGCTTCTCAGGTATGGGGTCCAAAGCTACTATGGCTCTCTGTGTTCGCCCTCATCAGTCTGTTCTCAGGGGCCTTCGTATCTACAACAGGAGGTGCAAACACCGGTTGCGGTGTCGATGGTTTGTACCACTCTTGGCCGTTGTGTCAGGGAGAGCTGGTGCCTGAGATTCATGACTGGGTGTTACAGTCTCAGGTGATTCACAGATTCCTAGTCGGTGCAGTTGGGGTTGCCCTACTCGTAGCATCCTGGTTCGCGTGGAATGAACTCAACGCAAAAAGCACCCTCTGCAGATGGATCTGGGGTTCTACAGCGCTTTACGTAGTTAACATGCTGATTGGCGCGGCGTACATACTTTCATGGGATGTGGGCGAAGGATTCGAAGAGTGGCTCTCGCTTGTCCATCTGCTCCTCGCCTCTCTTTCGTTCTTGATTCTCTCAACTGCTTACGTTGGCTCGGTAACTGCTAGGAGGATTTAGTATGAGTTGGCGCAGCTATGTTTCTCTGACTAAACCGAGAGTGGTAGTTCTACTCCAGATTACTGCGCTATGCGCCGTCTTGGTCCATGACAGAGTCTACCAAGAAATGGGTTTGGAAACTGCGAATACCATGCTAATAGTATTCGTAGGCGGCTATCTTAGTGCAGGAGGTGCCAATGCAATCAACATGTGGTATGATAGGGATATCGACCCAATGATGACACGAACTGAGAGTAGACCGATACCATCTGGTGAAGTCTCTGCGGAGTCGGCTCTCGCTCTGGGTGTGCTGCTCTCTGTTGCAGGGGTATCGTGGTTCTGGGTGCTATCGAATGCGGTTGCTGCATTCTGGTCGGCCTTCAGCATTCTGTTCTACGTATTCGTCTACAGCATTTGGCTCAAGCGCTCAACCCCTCAGAACATAGTGATTGGCGGCATAGCCGGTTCTACACCGCCGGTGATTGGTTGGGCAGCTGCTGAAGATAATCTGGTCGTTTCAACAGAATCTGTGGCTAAGATGATGGAGTCTCTAGTAGACATTGGCAGCCCTCTGCCATGGCTAATGTTCTTGCTGATCTTCCTATGGACTCCTCCTCACTTCTGGGCACTCGCCTTGTATCGTTCAGAGGAATACGGGAGAGTGGGGGTCCCAATGATGCCCAATGTGAAGGGTGCCGAGAGGACTCTGTTTGAGATGAAGGTCTACGCAATAGTTCTCATCCTGATGTCGCTGGCGGTCCCATCAAGTTTTGGCGGGCTGCAAGAGAGCGATACGCTGTATCACGTCCTAGGATGGAATGTGGTCGGACTCAGCATATGGTACGCTAGTTCGGTTTGGCGAATTGACCTAGCCGAGGAGCGTGATGAAACAGGTAGAATGGCAACCGCTGCTCGCTCATTTTTCGTTTCGATGCTTTACCTAGCCCTCATGTTCGTGGTTCTAGTTACTGCAAGTTTCGGCGTGACAGGGTCCGTTATTGGAGCATGCATAAGCCTGTTCGCGATAGTCCGAAGCGAGACTCGCGGGTAGTCTATCACCCCGATGGCTTCAAACGCCTACCGCACCATGGCGGAGTGGTTAACGGGGTGCGGTAATGGACGAGCAGGGCCTGATATACGACTGGAATGAAGTTGATTACGAGATTGAACGCAACTCTCGTAACCATCCTCACGAGCTTTGGTTCGATGATGAGACCTTGCGAGATGGCCTCCAGAGCCCGAGTGCTCGCAACCCTGAGATTGAGCAGAAGTTGGAGCTCATCGACTACATGGAGGCACTGGGTATACAGAAGGTAGATCTAGGCCTTCCCGGAGCAGGACCGTTTCATGTCGGGCACATTGATGCGATGTTGTCTCACATGGGCGAGAGGGGCTACCAGTTGCGACCAGGTTGCGCTGTTAGAACAGTAGTCAGTGACATTGAGCCCCTCGTAGATTTGCAGGCCAAGCACGAGAGGCAGATACAGGCCAGCGCCTTCCTAGGGACCAGTCCGATTCGCCAGTATGCTGAGGGTTGGACGATGGAGAAGATTCTGTCAACAGCCGAGAAGGCTGTCACATTCGCTGTTGATAACGACATTCCTGTGATGTTCGTTACCGAGGATACTACACGAAGCAAGCCGGATGATATCAAGGCAGTCTATACTCGCGCCCTAGAGTTGGGCGCGGACAGAATATGCGTCTGCGACACCTGCGGTCATGTTACTCCCAATGGAGTTCGGAAACTTCTCTCATTCATTCAAGACGAAGTGATAGTTGACTCGGGATTCAAGCGCAGAGATATCGAAGTCAACTGGCACGGCCATCAGGATCGTGGTCTCGGCGTGGCCAACAACCTAGCTGCATACGAGGCCGGGGCCGATGTGATTCACGGAACGGCTCTCGGAGTAGGTGAGCGTGCTGGCAACGCTCCTCTAGATCAGACCCTAGTCAACCTGAGCCTGATGGGAGTAATTAGCAACGACTTGACTATGCTAAACCATTACATGAGGAAGGCTCACGAATACGTCGAAGTCGCACTGCCGAGGAATTACCCTGTATTCGGAGACGACGCTTTTGAGACAGGTACAGGAGTTCATGCAAGTGCTGTAATCAAGGCGATGAATAAAGGTGACCATTGGCTTGCAGATCGTGTCTATTCTGGTGTACCGGCGGCTGATTACGGACTTGAACAAGTCATTAGAATTGGCCACATGAGTGGTAGGTCAAACATCATCTGGTGGCTACAGAATAACGGTTACGAGGCTTCAGAAGATTTGGTCTCTCACATGTTCGAGGTAGCCAAGTCGCAGCGACGCCTGATGAGCAATGAAGAGGTCCATGCAGCCATCTCAGATTTCCAGAATTAGTGAATCACTAAGCTCACGACTTAGACGAACGGCTAAATGCGGTAGGCTTTCGACTTCGGGCGTGAGAGCCGTCGTCATAGTACTATTCATGCTTGTTCTGACTCCATTTGGAGGAGTTGTATCGGGTTCCTCCGGACTACCTGAGGAAATGCAAATTGAGGGCAACGAGATAATGCCGAGCTATTCTAGAGCGGTGCAATTGGCCTTTGATAGAGTGTCTGACCTAGATTCCTACTCTGAAGAGGTACTTACTCAGACTACTGACTGGTTGGTAGTGACCAGAGTTCCCCCGAACATGCACCATCTGACCAAGGCAAGTCCGGATGCTAGCGAGGCTGCACCGATTCTCTCGGGCTCATACATATGGAGTTTCGAAGATTCGACTGATGCGGTAAAGAGACTAGAGATTTCACTTGAAGCAAGCGAGATAGAATCATTCTCACCAATGATCGAGAAGAAGCAGCAGCCTAGGCTGTTACCGAGTGACACAGAGTTCGGCTCGCAGTGGCATCTCAGCAACACCGGACAGACCAGTGGGGGAGTCGTAGGAGAGGATGTGAATGTCACCGCCGCTTGGGACGTCTACACCGGCAGGGATGTCATCATCAGCGTGATTGATGATGGCCTGGACCACAACCATAGCGATATCAGCCCGCACTATTCATCACTCTACTCGTACGACTGGTGTGATAATGACACCGATCCAACTCCATCTCCTTGGAACGGGCATGGGACCGCTGTCGCAGGAGTGGCAGCGGCTGTAGGTGACAATGGTCTCGACGTTACCGGAGTCGCCTTCGATGCGACAATTGCAGGCTCAACGCTGATTGCTTGCTGGGCCGGAGATGCAACAGAGGCGGATGCGTTAAGTTACGAGAGTGATGACATAGATATCTACACAAATTCTTGGGGTCCAGCTGATGATGGTCAGACTCTAGAGGCTCCTGGTCCACTGACTCTCGCTGCCTTCGAGAGTGATGCCTACTCCGGGCGAGATGGATTGGGCAACCTGATTACATGGGCTGCTGGAAACGGTCTTGGTTCAGATGACAACTCGAACTACGATGGTTATGCTAACAGCCGCTTCACAATCGCTGTGACTGCGATTAGTCACAATGGTGAGCAATCATACTACGCAGAACCGGGGGCCAACATTCTAGTCGCCGCTCACTCAAATGGTGCTGGAGAGGGCATCACGACTACCGACATCACAGGTTCTGGCGGCTACAACGGGAGTGGGAACATCACTCACAGCTTCGGAGGAACTTCCAGCGCTACGCCTCTGGCTGCTGGAGTCATTGCACTGATGCTCGATGCCAATGAAAATCTGACTTGGAGAGATGTCCAGCATGTTCTCGTAAACAGCGCCCGCATGAATGACCCGACTGACAACTCATGGATAGTAAACGGAGGTGGGCACGATGTTTCTCACAAGTACGGGTTCGGGGCCGTTGATGCCGGAGCGGCTGTTGCTGTGGCTGAGAACTGGTCCAATGTCGGAGAGGAAATGAACGCGACCTACGGCCCCTACTCGCCAGCAACCGACATTCCTGACGATTCAACAGCTTGGACAGAGTTCACAACTGTAGTCACTGATGAATACTCACTAGAGAGCGTTGATGTCGTGGTGGATATTAGCCATACCGCGAGAGGGGACTTGGATATCGTTCTTGTTTCTCCTTCGGGAACAGAGTCTTGGTTGGCCGAATCACGTAACGACAATGGAAATCACTACTCTGACTGGATGTTCAGCACGGTACAACACTGGGATGAGTCGTCATTGGGAACTTGGACCTTGAAAATCAGAGACACAGATTCGGGAACAAACGGGACTCTGAACTCATGGGAGATGATTCTACACGGAGTCGATATCGACTATGACCACGATGACGACGGGCTGACTGATGAGAATGAGACTCTGGTCTACGGTACAGACCCATACGACTCTGACACAGACGACGATGGATTAAGTGACTACGACGAAGTCATGATCTACGGTACGGACCCACTGCTTATCGACTCTGATTTGGATGGTCTGAGCGACTCAGCCGAGGTGACCACTACGGGAACAAACCCGCTGGACTCAGACAGTGACGACGACGGCCTCTCCGATGGGGCCGAGGTCAACTTCTGGTTCAGTGATCCGTTGATCTATGACCCCGATGATGACTCTGACTTGTTCTATCACTTCAATGACTGTAACGACACCAATCCTCTAGTCAATCCAGGTCGACCGGAGCTGCTGAATGGGATTGATGACAACTGCGACAACTATGTCGATGAGGGATTCAATTTCACAGACAGAGACGGTGACGGACTAAAGGACTGGCCCGAATATCACATCCACGGCACAGACCACATGGACTCAGACACCGATGATGATGGACTGGATGATGGAGAAGAGGTCAACATCTACTCGGCGATGGGTTCTGACCCTCTAGTCTACGACCCTGACAGTGATACCGACGCCTGGTACTGGTTCGAAGACTGTGATGATAATGATCCGGACCGATCACCTGGGCACATCGAGTTACTGGATGACTTCGATAATGACTGTGACTTCCTCATCGACGAGGACTACTGGGAGTTGGACTCGGACAACGATGGACTCACCGACTACGATGAGTTCCACAACATCACCACCGACCACCTCGATGGCGATACCGACGACGACGGATTACCTGACGGTCTTGAGTATAACGAATACTCAGCCTTGGGGGCCGATCCACTAGTGCACGATGCCGATGCAGATGCAGATGGATGGTACTGGTTCCAGGACTGTGAGGATGAGGACTTTGATCGGGCCCCACTCAAGCCGGAAGTCTTGGACGGTAAAGACAACGACTGTGATGATGTGATTGACGAGGACTTCTTTGGGCTCGATAGTGACGCAGACGGTCTGACCGATTACGATGAGTATCACAACTACACGACTGACCCGAGTCTGGCTGATTCCGATGGTGATGGTATGTCAGACGGAGAGGAGGTCACAGTCACTGGTTCAGACCCGAAGACATTCAACTTCGATACTGACCAGGACGGATTCTATGATTACGAAGATTGCGACGATACCGTTGATACAATCAATCCATCCAAGACTGAGACATGGAACGGCAGGGACGACGACTGCAATGAGCAGATCGATGATGGGCTGGATAGAAAGAATCTGGTCTCTACCTCTCCTCATTTCCAGGTGATTAAGGATTGGGACGCTGTAAACGAATCTCTAATTCTGACAGTTGCAGATATCCCAGACTCTGTAGGCGCAACATTTAGTTGGAAATTGGGTGATTACACACTCACTGCGAATGTTAGCGATGATGGTAAGAGCGTTGTAATTCTCCCGATAAACTGTGATTCTGGAGATACTTCTCTGGAGATTTATCTCTGCGGACAGGGTGATAGTCCGCAACAGGTTTCACTAACAATCTCAGAGCCCGGAGAGACAACCGAACTAATCTGGGACATCGACATGGAAGTATGGATTCCTCCTCCGACTCTTTCTGATAGGCTGCTTGACTTTGTCCTCTCTCCGACTGGCCTAGCTGCAACTCTACTCGTAGTGGTGGCTCTTCTAGGCATGGTGATGATAGGTATACGCAGAGTGGCGTACAACAGGAGGCTAGAGGACGCCTACAAGGCCTATGACATCAAACCGAGAGAGTTTGAGTTGTCCCCTGAGTTTCAAGAATATGAGTTGCCTTCGGCACCGGATCTCGGTGCAATGATGGGTCAACAGACAGCTCCGGTTCAACTGCCATCGATTCCAGCCACTCCTGTCGACAATGAGTCGATTCCTGACGCACCTGAATTGGATTAGAGCCAATTCGGGTCCGCCTCATCGGCCTCTTCTTCGGTCGCACTCTCTTCATCACGGCCCCATTCAGCATCAGGCGAACCTCCTGACCACTCTCCTTCCACAGAGATGTCCTCGATGTCGTCGTCTTCCCTCCAAAGAGGCTCTCCATCAGAGCCGCTGGTAATCAAGCATCCTTCTTCATCAAGCCTTGTCTTGAGTGTCTTGGTCCCGCCAGTCATCGGTAGCAGATGGCCGATTGGGGTCCCTGCTGTCACGAACGGGTGTGTGGCGGTAGAAATCAGCAGCCCCCTTGCAGGAGAGAGAATATCGAAATTCTCTCCGGGGCGCTCGGGGTCTGTGACCGTCGCAACGGTCTCCCCTTCCTGAACAAAACTCCCCGCAGGAGTAAGGACGTCGAGTAGTCCACCTTGATCTGACCTGACCCAAACAGAACCGGAAGCGAGGATTCTGAATCTGGGACGACTTGGATAACCGGGAATTACCCTCAGACTGCGCAAGACGTTCAGAATTCCGTAGATTGCGACCTGAACCGATTCGGGATCTGCCTCATTCGATCCTCCGCCTTCGTAAGTGATTGCAGCCACGCCTGTATCATTGGATACTCTTCTCAGAGATCCCTTTGGTCCTTCGTTGTCGAGAATGGTCTCGATTCCGAATGCTCTGGCTATGCGGTTGCTCGAAGGATGGGCTAGATTGGCACGAATCTGCGGCATGTTAGTCCTGCCCACAGCAGCAGTATGCAGATCGACAACATGATCGCTGGTAGAGATTATCTCATTCCAGAGTCTGTTGGCTACTCTTGATGTCGTATTGCTATCTGGTTTTCCTGGGAATCCGCGATTCAAATCTCTTCCATCTGGCATATATCTGCTCTGACGTCGGTAGCCAGGAAGATTGACTACTGGGATAATTCGGATTGTGCCAGCCATGGCTGCTGGATCAATTGCCTTGTCTTCTCCGATAAAATTGGGTCCACTGAGGTACGTCAATGCCAGTGGCCCGACCAACTCATTGCCATGAATAGCGCCCAGAAGCGTTACCACCGGACCTGGTCTGGCTCCATGAACGACAGTAATCGGGATTGGCCAAGACTCGCCTATTTCGACATCAATCAGGTCGTACTCGAGTTGTCTAATCGTCCCCGGGCTGATTCTCTTTCTGAGGAATCTGTGGTACTTGGGGCCGTCCTTTCTAGACCATCTAGCAGGAGTTCCATGATTGCCCTCAAGGGCTTTCTCAATCTCCTCTCTGCGACTGGGGGGAATTTGATTTGAGACCTTCAGTGGCTTCGAACGCCTACGCTTTGGGCGGGTGACGGAGCCTCGGGATTTACCTGAGACATCATCGTCGTCCGAACTCGAAGGAGTACTGGGCACCTTAGAGCGGAGAAGGTTCACCGATAAAGCGGATACGTCTGCGATTACTAGGAATTTTCAATTCCTAGAGATTGTTCACAGGTTCCATGAGGGGCAGCGGGCCGTCGGTTCAGGAGGAGCATGCCCCTAGTAGCATATGCTTCGGTTGCGGTCCTGCAAACAAGAGTGGGCTTCGAATCAGATCGTTCCGAACCGAAGGCGGATTGGAGATGGAATTCATGCCCAACGATGAGCATCAAGCATTCCCGGGGATGGTTAACGGAGGTATCATCGGCACTCTGCTGGACTGTCATGGAAACTGGACTGCAGCTGTGGCTCTGATGGATCAGATTGGACTGAATGAGCCTCCATGCACCGTCACTGCATCATACTCAATCAAACTGAGACGGCCAACTCCACATGGGGTCGCTCTTCGAATCACTTCCGAGATAGTGGAGATTGAAGAGGATAGGGCTAGGGTCAAAATGGCTCTCAGCGCTGAGGAAAAGGTCTGTGCGACTGGTGAGGGTCTTTTCGTTGCAGTAAAGGAAGGTCACCCGGCCTTCCACAGATGGAATTAGTGCTGTTTCCTCGGCATCCTTTAGAACGGCCGAGGTGAAGGGCTAACGTGACTCAGTCCCGGGACCGTGATACGCACGAACTCGATGACCTAGGGCTTGACTCTAGCATTGTTTCTATGCTGCGAGATGAATGGGGAGTGGAGCGTTTGTTTCCCCCACAGTCAGAGGCTCTTCCTCACGCCCTTTCGGGAAGGAATCTGATGCTCACGATACCAACTGCGAGCGGAAAGTCTCTGGTGGCCTATCTAGCTCTAATTCATCGATTGAAGAACGATCTCGAAGGAGGGAGGGGGATCTACATTGTTCCTCTGAAAGCCTTGGCTAGCGAGAAGGCAACAGAGCTCAGGCAACTGGCCTCCAAGGTCGGACTCAGAGTTGGCATAGCTATTGGCGACAGAGATGGCGAGACTGGGATGATTGAGGAGTCAGACATTTTGGTATGTACCAGCGAGAAGTTGGACTCGCTACTTCGCACCCACTCAGAACTGATGGATGGGGTCGGAATTGTCATCAGCGATGAGTTCCATCTTTTACACGATCCCGGTCGCGGGCCTACACTTGAAGTGCTACTATCACGAATTAGACATAGTAGGCCCGATGCTCAGATTATCGCTCTATCTGCAACGGTGGGAAATGCTCCTGAGATGGCTGAATGGCTGAATGCAGAGCTGGTGGTTTCGGATTGGCGCCCTGTGACTCTGCGATACGGTACGGTGAACGGCCTAGAGGGCAAGGTGCACAGGGTCGATGGGATAGATGATGATGTGGTCTCCGAAGTTAGACATCTCGAAGGCAAGACCACCCGTCAATTGCAGGCCATTCTCTCGGACACAATCTCCAGAGGAGGGCAATTGCTAGTATTCGTCTCCTCGCGCTCATCTGCTCAGAAAGAGGCAAGAGAGTTATCCAAACACTGCAGGAGTCTACTCGTCGACGATGTTCATGGTTTAGATCCCGAGATCGCAGATAGATGGGAAGAGGTTGCTAATAGTGTCTATCAGTCCGGGGGTTCGAATTTAGGTAAGACCTTGTCAAGCGCTCTGCGAGGGGGCGTCGCATTCCACCATGCAGGACTTACTGGCAGACAGAGAGGCATAATTGAGGATGCTTTCAGAGAAGGTGCCTTAGAATGCATAGTTGCAACGCCGACTCTAGCACAGGGTGTCAATCTCCCAGCTAGAACAGTGGTAGTCAGAGATTACAGAAGATGGAGTGCTGCTGCTGGTATGTCTATGCCTCTACCAGTCATGGAAGTCATGCAGATGATGGGGCGTGCTGGCAGGCCAAAATACGATGATGTGGGCGAGTCGTGGCTGCTTGCCAAGGGAAGGGAGGAAGAAGACAAGTTGGCCTCCCTCTATCTCCATGGTGACCCCGAGGAGGTGACTTCGAAACTCGCCAATCCGAACGCGATGAGGGCGGAAGAGGACCCTGCTCTTCTGACTCATGTCCTCTCGATGTTGGCTACCGGAGGGATATCGGACAGGGACTCACTGAGCCGATTCTTCTCCAAGACATTCCTAGCTACTCATCTCGACTCTGAGGATCTTGCATCCCGTATTGATGATGTGATTAGTTGGTTGGCAACTAACGGGATGATTGACCGAACTGGAGAGTCCGAGGAGGTGAAGCAGAGGATGCTTGAGGAGACTCCTATTGAGCAGGATGAGGAATGGGAGGATGAGTTGCCATCTTGGGTTGACTCGGCATCCGAAGTATTGGGAATCGACATTCATGGAGATGCCGAAGGGACTCATGATAAGCCAAGACGCGGTCCCCCAATCTTCGGTTTCCGTAAGGCTAGTTTGCACGAATCATACGAACAGGATCCCCCTGAGTCTGCATCAATGACATATCGAGCAACTCCATTGGGCGAGAGAGTATCTCAGTTGTATCTGAATCCCATATCCGGGCGTATGCTGAGAGACGGTATGGGGCGCGCCATGGCAATCCTAACTGGAGAGGACCAGTATCGTCAAGTCTCACCTCTTAGTCTGCTACATCTCGTTTCATGCACTCCTGATTTCCTGCCACTGTGGCCAAGAAAAGGCGATTATGACGCGATTCAGGCTGCAATTCACGGCCATGAGAGAGAGTTCCTGTCTCAAGCCGTAGACCTCGATGAGGAGAGGAGGATGAAAGGGGCCTTGGTACTACAGTCGTGGGCAGACGAATTCAGGATAGACCAGATAGAGGACGAATGGGGAGTGCAGCCGGGTGATCTCAGGGGTCGAGTCGAGGTAGCAGAGTGGCTGTTGTATGCAACCAGGAGAATCCTCGTTGAGGATGAGGACCTAGCCAGTATGGACAGAGAGTCTCACAGGACTCTAGTTGGGGCTGTGGACGAAATGCATCGAAGGGTCAGATACGGGTGCAAGATAGATCTGCTTGGCCTAGTTGCCCTGAAGGGAGTTGGCCGGACGAGAGCGAGACAAATGGTCGACCTGCTTGGTGTCTCAAACGCGGCCGATCTGGCTGAATTGACTGAGCGGGATATGCAAAAACTGTCTGACTTACGGGGCTGGAGTCCCCGACTAGTAGATGGTATCGTCAATACGGCTTCTCGCGCAGTTAGACGCCGTTCGCGATAGATACAATTCTTCTACTCGGGGCCATCGGCATCCATGGACAAGCCGAGCCCAATGCCTTGGTTCCCAGCTTGGGGGATTGAATTCTCAGAATCAATCGATAATCCAAGTTCAATTGTTTCTGTTTTCAATGAATGGAGGCCGAGTGATAGATGGTTGCTTCTCTCATATCACGCGGCCTGTAGTGAGGTACGACTCTGGACTGTATGGTCCGCTCTAAGGAGGAGAGAGGAATCGGGCAGGATGGTTGCCAGATCTCCTGACGCAGAGTTTCTCAGGTTAATATCCGGCACTAGGCAACTCAGTATTGCGTTTGAGAGAGCAGGAGTCAGCAAAGGGGACGAATCTGCTTGGATTGTTTACATTCCTGACTATGACCTCGGAGAGGACTTCGGAGAAACTGAGATTCATACGTCAGCATATTCAGACAATGACTTATTTGCAACTAGGTTGATTGAGCATCTTGGAGCGAATCTGCTTGCCAAGCGTCCGATTCCTAGCGATGAGGGGTTGATTAGGCTCGGTGCGTTGGAAACAGGAGAGAGTATAGAGGCTTCATCTAGAGAGAATGTTTTCCTAACTCATTCAGCACTCGCTGACATGTAAGAAGCGGGAGTCAAACTCATAGGCGAGCTACTTGAGCGGGTACTGAGAATCATGGCGAAGTTTCACGGCTTCAGGCATTGTGTTACCTGCAAGGTAGACTGTACTCCAGGAAACTTCGTGGACTTTGAGAGAAAGAGGTACTGTACTGCCTGTTGGATTGAGAGGAACAATCCTGAGCATCCCGATTTGGAAGATGTGAGAAGAAAGGTGAACGAAACCGCAGAGGTATGGAAGTGTGCCAAGTGGACTCGTGAAGAGGGGCCACTTCCGAACGGACCGAAATCTTCCCGGACGAGGTTGTAGATTGAATTCATTCATCAGTGGCGATTTCGATGCCACGAAGTGGGAGAATATCGAGCCTTTTACGAAGAATCTGTTGGAACGTAAGTTGACCTGTTCAGTCTGTTTGGAGACTCTAATCAAGGATGCTTCAACGCTTGCTGAACATGTCTCGGAGGCAGGTGCACTGTTGTATATCGGGATGACATGCGACACAGAAAGTGAAGAGAAACGTGATTTATTCCTAGACTTCGTAAGCAATGTAAGACCGAAACTCTCTGAGTTCTCTGATGCGCTCAATAGGAGAATTGTAGACCATTCTGCAGTAGGAGATCTTCCGGATAGATATGTCCTGATGCTTAGAGGGATGAGAACTGACATCGAGATCTTCCGTAAGGAGAACATACCCCTGAACGTCAAACAGACCGAGCTTGTCACTGAAGCGCAGGGGATTACAGGCGGAATGACGGTAGAGTTCGACGGCGACGAGAGAACCTTTCCTCAGATGAGCGTTTACTTGGAGTCAAACGAGAGGTCGGTGCGTCAAGCGGCATGGACTGCGATGTCAGAAAGGAGGATGCAGGACCACGAGAGAATGTCTGAAATATTCGACGAATTGGTAACATTGAGACATCAGATTGCACTTAATGCTGGATTCGAAAGTTACACTCAATACATGTTCAAGGCTATGCATCGCTTTGACTACTCAATCGATGACTGCTTGGAATTTCACGATTCAGTAGAGTCGGTCTGCATGCCTCTTCTTAGAGAAATTAATCGGGAGAGGAAAGAAGCATTGGGATTGAGCAATCTGAGCCCCTGGGATGTCAATGAGAAGACAGGAGCAGGTCCGGACATTCACGGAAGAGAGCCATTGAGGCCATTCAAGACCGTAGATGAGATGGTGGAAAAGCTCTCTGAAATGTTTCATGAAATTTCAGGTGATTTAGGAAGTAAGTTCGACAAACTAGTAGAAATGGATACTCTAGATCTTGACACTAGGAAGGGCAAGGCTCCAGGTGGTTACCAGTACTACCTAGAGAAGAGCAGGGTTCCATTCATCTTCATGAACGCTGCAGGACTTCAAGGAGACCTAGAGACAATGATTCACGAGGCAGGGCACGCATTTCACTCTCTGTATTGCGGACATCTAGAGCTGATTGATGAGCGAAACTACCCAATTGAATTCGCAGAGGTTGCTTCGATGTCGATGGAGCTGCTGACGCAGCCATGGTGGAACAAGTTCTACGGCAAAGAAGAAGCGGACAGGGCGAGGAGGACTCATCTTGAGGGGGTCGTTTTCCTATTGCCATGGATAGCAACGATAGACTCATTCCAACATTGGATATACGAAAACCCAGGACACACAAGAGAAGAGAGGTCAGAGGCTTGGTTATCCATTAGGGGCAGATTCGGTTCGGAAATGGATTGGATGGGTCATTCAGAATTCAAAGAGGTGTCCTGGCAGCAACAAGGGCATCTGTACGGTGTCCCGTTCTATTACATTGAGTACGGAATAGCACAGCTGGGATCACTGCAGCTATGGAAAACTCAACTGGATAACCCACAGAAGGCTCTAGACGACTACGCCAATGCAATGAAGCTAGGGAACACACGGACCCTACCAGAATTATTCTCATCAGCCGATCTCAAACTAGGATTCGATGAAGGGCACTTCCTTTCGCTAATGGACTCTGTAGAGGCGACTCTAGCAGAGTTACCGGCGTAGCGTTCGGACCCGAGGAGTCTACGAGAATTAGTCTCGCAGACCCTCGGTTGTCACGGTAAAGACCGCTTCGCCGTCAGGCAAGTT
>CEUZ01044743.1_pt1 | contig 21015 bp, 22 predicted proteins | sample 361511 | NCBI WGS metagenome assembly CEUZ01 (sample SAMEA2622822, study PRJEB7988) | marine metagenome | biome: marine biome (ENVO:00000447); feature: surface water layer (ENVO:00002042); material: "saline water (ENVO:00002010), including plankton (ENVO:xxxxxxxx)" | depth 5 m
AGTATATTACCGTTAGAGATCAGATATGCATGATTATGTAATTAGAAATGGTTTAGTTTATGACGGACTTGGTGGAGAGCCTTATGAGGCAGATATTGCATTTTCTGGAAATAAACTTTCTCATGTTGGTAAAGTAAAAGATTCTGGAAAAGAAGAAATTGATGCAAAAGATAAGATTGTAACTCCTGGGTTTGTTGATATTCATACACATTTTGACGGTCAAATAACTTGGGATCCGTTTTTAAGCCCCTCTCATTATCACGGAGTCACAACAGCTATCATGGGAAATTGTGGGGTAGGATTTGCGCCATGTAAACCTGAGAGACATGAATGGTTGATAGGTTTAATGGAAGGTGTGGAGGATATTCCAGGCACTGCATTATCTGAAGGTATAAATTGGAATTGGGAAACATTTCCTGAATTTATGGATGCTGTTGATGATATGGAGCTTTCAATTGATGTTGGACTTCAAATTCCTCATGGAGCTTTGAGAGCGTATGTTATGGATGAAAGAGCGGCACAATTAGAGCCTGCGAATGATAGAGACATAGAATTAATGTCAAACCATGTAAAAGAATCCTTAAATGCTGGCGCTTTAGGGTTCTCTACATCAAGGACAGAAAAGCACAGGGATAAAGACGGGAACAATACACCTACTTTTAAAGCTCAGGATAAGGAACTTCACGGCATCGCAAAAGGAATGAGTGAGGTTGATAAAGGCGTTATACAGCTCATTGCAGATTTTTGGGACTTTGATTATGAATTTTTTATGATTAAAGAAATGGCAAGGATTTCTGGGAGGCCTTTATCTTTAACAATAGAGCAAGATTATCGATATCCTGATTTGTGGAAAAAAACACTTGATAGTATTTCAATTGCAAATGAAGAGGGTATTAATATGAAAGGTCAAGTTCCGCCAAGACCAACAGGAGTTTTACAGGGATTATCAGCCACTCTTAATCCTTTTGTTTTTTATCCAAGTTTTCAAAAATTAAGAGATTTATCAGTTGATGAGAAAGTATCAACATTAAAAAATCCAGATTTTAGAAAACAAATTCTTTCTGAAAAAGTAGATCTTGACCCGGATAATATTTTGTCACTAATTTTGACTCATTTTGATAAGATTTTTGTTTTTGGTGATTCGCCCAATTATGAGCCAACTTATGAAGAGTCTGTTGAATACCTTTCAAAACAAAAAGGGGTAAGCTCATTGGAATTTATTTTGGATTATATGACTGAAGATAATGGATATAGCTTACTTTATATGCCAATTATGAATTATGTTAAGGGTAACCTTGACGATGTTCATTATATGTTAACTCATAAATATACAGCTTTTGGTCTTGGTGACGGAGGTGCTCATTGTGGAATAATGACAGATTATAGTTTTCCTTCTACATTATTAACCCATTGGGCTAGGGATAGAAGTAGAGGCCCTAAATTACCTTTAGAATTTATAATAAAAAGACAAACAAGGGATAATGCAATGCATATAGGGTTATACGATAGGGGTGTGTTAGCTGAAGGTATGAAAGCGGATATTAACATTATCGATTTTGATAATTATAAACTTCTTAAGCCAAAAATTGCATATGATCTTCCTTTAGGTGGTAAAAGATTCATTCAAAAAACTGAGGGAATGTTATATTCATTTGCGTCCGGAGAGATGATATCTAAGGATGGTGTTCCAACAGGATCGAAAAAAGGTAAATTAATTAGAGGTATTCAGGAAAAAGCTAATTTAACTAATTCTAATGTAGCTGCAGAATAAATCACTATTGAAACTCCCTTCCAATTTTAATTCTGTTAAAGGTTTTATTGATCATGATGAAGGCATTTGTCTTTATAATCACGCATTAAGTTCTTCAAAAAAAGGCCCGATACTAGAAATAGGATCTTATTGCGGTAAATCAACAATATATCTCGGATCTGCTGCTAAAGAATTTAATGGGTGTGTTTATTCTGTGGATCATCACACTGGATCAGAAGAGAATCAAATTGGTTGGGAATATCATGACAAAGATTTATTTGATAATGAGACTGGGAGAATAAATTCTTTTCCTGAGTTTATGAGAAATATTAGAAAAGCAGATTTACTTGATACTGTTATTCCTATTGTCTCGGATTCTTCTCTTGTTTCTAGATATTGGAATATTCCACTTTCAATGCTGTTTATCGATGGAGGTCATACTATGGATGCTGCCATGAGTGATTATAATAATTGGCATGATAAAATTATTAGTGACAATGGCATTTTGGCTATTCACGATGTTTTTCCGAATCCTGATGACGGAGGAAGACCTCCTTATGAAATATATAAGTTGGCATTGTCGAGTGATAAATTTGAGGAAATTGAATCTGTTCAATCATTAAGGATTTTAAGAAGATTAAATTAATTTATCTTTAAGAAATATTTCTGATCCTTTGCTAAAATTATTGATCGCATCATAGGCTAATATAACCGCAGCTGAAGTCCATCCTGGTTTTTCAGATGGCCAAAAAACATTTTCAACATACTGTTTACCCATCCAGTAAGCGCCATCCTTATCTTTGCAATTTTCGATCCATGATAAAAGTTCCATTGCCTTATCTTTTTCACCTATTTTTGTTAACGTAATAGCAAGTTCTGCGGTTTCCGCGATAGTTACCCAAGGCTGATCAGAAACACATAAACAACCTAATTCCTCGATAACAAAAGTGTTCCAATTATCAGATATCCTTATTTTGCTTTCTTCATCATTCATTACCCCACATAAAACAGGGTAATACCAGTCCATAGAAAATCTTTTTTTTGATTCCCAGGTTTTATCAAAACTTTCTGGATTATTAATAATACTACTTTGAAGTCTTTCGAGAGATTTTCTCCAATCAGGCTTGCTTATTCCAAGTTTTGATGCACAATTAATAGCGCAAATAAGACTTTTTGTTATTGAACAGCATCCCGTTAATAGTGAATCATCTTTTGGGGCTTCAGGGCTTTCAGCTGCCCATCTGATCGACCCATTTTCTAATTGATTGCTTAATACAAAATTTACTGCTGAATCAATCATTTTCCAATTCTTATTTAGGTCTTCGATTGATTCATTTACTAAAAAATCATGCCAACATGCAGTTGCAATATATGCCGCAAAATTAGTATCTCTGTAAAAAACTTTCGAGTTATCTTCTCTGTTTATAAATTTTCCACTTTTTTCGTCAATTTCTAGTGTACTTCCTAATTCTCCTAGCCACGAGCCATCTTCAAGTTGATTTTCCCTTAAAAAAGAAAAACCAAATTCAACTTCATCCGAATATCCTAAGACATTTAGGGCCATTAAACATTCTAAATGGTTCCAGGCATCAAATACACCATTCTTAAACCATGGAATAGACCCATCACCATTCTGTAATTCAATTATTCGTTCAGAAGAGCCCTTAAAATATTGTATAAATTTACTCATGCTGTATTTAGTTAATTATTTTTTTTCTAGATAAAGAACTACGGATTTTCCAATTATAGGATCAAATATCTTTTCTAATAATCTTGTTGTTAAAGGTCTATCAATAATATCCCATTCAAGAAATCTTTTATATAAATTTACAAATATGTTGTCTTCTTTTTTTACTCCTACAAGACATTTAAGCCACCAATAAGGGGAATGTAACCCATGTTTAAAATCTTTTCCTAAGTAAACAAACCCATTTTTAGTGAAAGCATTTCTTAAATTTTTGAATCTAAATATCCTAATATGACCACCAGGTTCATTATGGTAATCTTCAGATAATGCCCAGCATATTTTTTCAGGTAACCATCTTGGTACCGATATTCCAATTTTTGCTCCAGGTTTTGATATTCTATAAATTTCTTTGATTACTTTTTCAAAATCTTCAATATGCTCTAAAACCTCTGAACAAATAATATTATCAAAAGAATTATCTTTAAAAGGAAGCTTTATCGCCGTTCCTGCCATTAAACTAAATTTTCTTTCTTTTTCCTCGCTTATATCAGGATATTGTTCGAATCCTTGATATGTTACTTTTAATTCTTCAATTGATAAATCTAGTCCTACGACATGACATTTGCTGAAATAATATAATTTATGGAGATGACGGCCTTTACCACAACCTAAATCTAAAATGGTAGACCTATTGGATATTTCTAGTTTTTCAAGATCTATTGTTAGCATTATTTATTGCCTCTTTATAAACATCTACCAATTCTTTTGCCGCTCTTTTCCATGTAAACTTATCAAGAACCCTTTCCCTACCTTTTTTTCCATATTCCAATCTTTTTTCTTCATTATCTAATAAAAACTTCACTCCTTCCAAAAGAGCTTTAGGGTTTGAATGATCAACTATAATACCAGCACCACCAACAACTTCTGGCAACGATCCACCATTTGTTGAAACTAATGGTATTCCGCATGACATAGCTTCTCCAGCAGGGAAACCAAAACCTTCATATACTGACGGGGATACCGCTATGGTTGATTCGGCGTAAAGTTTAGCAATTTCATCGCCGGTTAAATCTGTTACGAATTTAACTCTCTCTTTTATACCCCTTTTCTCTAATTCTTTTGAGGTAGGCCCCTCTCTTAATCTGCCAATTACAATTAATTGTAAATCTGGATATTCTTTTAAAAGATCGTCATATGCTCTAATGAGATAAATGAGGCCCTTCAACGGAACATCCGCGCTAGCAGTGGTAATGATTTGATTTTTCTTCCTTTCTATTTCTTCTATAGGCCGGAATGTTAAATGATCAATTCCATGCAGAACTTTTCTTGTTTTTTTAGGATCAATTCCAAAATCTTTTTCTAAATCTTTTCTTGTATTTTCTGATACTACGATTATTGGATCTAATTTCCTAGCAACTCTTATTTGCATATTTAAAAAGCTGTACCACCTCCACTTTAATAATTTTAAGGATATAGTTTCAGCATGCTGAATATCTATTTTTTTATCCATTGTTATTGGGTGATGAATTGTTCCTACAACTGGTACCCCTAAATCCTTTAATTTAAGAAGCCCCCAGGCAAGAGTTTGATTGTCATGAACAACATCGAACTGTGTATAATTATTTAATGCCCATTTTGCCATTCTCTCCCCAAATGTATAAGGTTCCGAAAAGCCACCTGTTAGATGACTTATCCATTCGTATAAGTCGATCCTATTCTTTAAAATATTTAAATTAAAAGCCTTTAATGGATTATCATATGAATAGAGGTCCAATGATGGAAGTTTAGTTAAATTAACTCCTTCATCAAGGATTGGATATGGTTGTCCAGATAAAACCTCAACCTTATGCCCTAAATCAATCATAGCTTTAGTTACTAGTCGCATATATATTCCTTGTCCTCCTGTGTAAGGATGGCTCCTATAACTTGGCATAAGAATATTTAAAGGACGGTCATTAAGATTGCTTATCTTTTCGTTCATATTTTATATTTCTTTTATCAGTAAAATTGTGTATTCAGAGTTGTAAAGACTTAAATAATCCTTGTAAATAACTAGATTTATTCGTTAAAAAGCATAGTAAAGAATGAAAGTTAAGAGGTAAATTTATTAATGGTAAAAGTTACATTTATAGAATTCGATAAAACTGAACATACAATTGACGCTGAAAACGAAATGTCATTGATGGAAGTAGCAATTCAGAATGGAGTCCCTGGCATTGATGCTGACTGCGGAGGTGCATGCGCTTGCGCAACTTGTCATGTTTACATTGATTCCAACTGGATAGATAAAACGGGTACTGCAGAACAAATGGAGCAAGATATGCTTGATTTCGCATTTGATGTAACTGATCAAAGCCGACTGTCATGTCAAATTAAGGTTTCTGATGATTTAGATGGCCTAGTGGTTAATCTTCCAGAAAAACAATTTTAAACCATGAATACAAAAAATATTGAAACAGATTGTTTAATTATAGGGGCTGGCCCTGTCGGTCTCTTTTCAGTTTTTGAATTAGGTTTATTGGATATTAAATGTAATGTTATTGATATTTTAGATAAACCAGGTGGTCAGTGTGCAGAACTTTATCCAGATAAGCCAATTTATGATATACCTGGAATTCCCGAGATTTCTGGTGACGGGTTAGTTCAGGCACTTCTCAGGCAGATTAAGCCATTTAATCCATCCTTTCATTTATCAAGAATTGTAACGGAGCTTAAAAAAAATGATCAAAATTTATGGGAAGTAAAAACTGATTTGAATGAAACTTTTATCACTAAAGTGATCGTTATCGCCGCTGGAGGAGGTAGCTTCCAACCAAAAAAACCACCAATAGCCGATATTGAAAAATATGAAGAAAAATCAGTATTTTATTCTATTAGAGATAAAAAGAATTTTAACGACAAGGACATCGTTATAGTTGGAGGAGGTGACTCAGCTCTTGATTGGGCTTTAGACCTACATGAACAAGCTAATTCTTTAACGCTCATTCACAGAAGAAAAGAATTTAGAGCCTCGCCAGATAGTGTAAATAAAGTTTTTGATTTAATTGATAAGGGATTGATAAGTTTTGAATTAGGACAAGTTAAGGACCTTATTGGTAATGATGGAGTTTTAGAATCTATTATTTTTAAAAATAAAGATGATGGAGAAGAAAAATTAAAATGTGAAATCTTATTGCCATTTTTCGGTTTGACTATGAAATTGGGACCTGTGGCTGATTGGGGTTTAAATTTAAATGAAAACCTTATTGAAGTTGATACAGAAAAATTTGAAACTAGTGAAAAAGGTATCTTTGCGATTGGAGATATTAATACTTATCCAGGAAAATTGAAATTAATACTTTGTGGTTTTCATGAGGCGGCGCTTATGTCTCAAAAGGCACATAACTATATATTCCCTGACAAAAAAATTACTTTTCAATATACTACATCAAGCACTAGTTTAAGAAAAAAGCTCGGCGTTATTTAATTAACAATAATACCATCTACGGCAAAATCTATCATCTAGACCATTTCTTTTTATGGCTTGAGTAGTTTTATCCTGAGCTCTTATTGATTTTAATGTAAGTCTACAACCGCCATATGCCTCAGTATCTTCTTTAAACCCTAAGTTGAGACATTCTTCATGATCAATTTTTGCCTCTAAAGCCAATCTTTCTTCTTTTGTTAGGTTAGTTGCGCAACCTATAAAAAATATACATATTAAAGTTATAATATAGTTTTTCATTTTTTTACTTCTTCATACTTAATTCTTTCATAGCTTTATCAATACCGTCAAGTGTAAGGGGAAACATTCTTCCTGAAAAAATTTGGTTAATTATTTGTGCTGATGGAGTAAATTCCCAATGTTTTTCTTCAACTGGGTTTAACCAAATGGTGTTTGCATAAATATTATTTATCCTTTCTAACCACATACCGCCCGGTTCTTCATTCCAATGTTCTACACTTCCACCAGAATAAGTAATTTCGTAAGGACTCATCGACGCATCCCCTACAAATATTACTTTATAATCAGATGAGTATTTATGAAGAATGTCCCAAGTATTTAATCTTTCAGAATGACGCCTTCTATTATCTTTCCAAACAAATTCATAAAGGCAATTATGAAAATAAAAATTTTCCATGTTTTTGAATTCTGTTCTTGCTGCAGAAAATAATTCTTCACACAGTTTAACATGTGGATCCATTGAGCCACCAATGTCGAAAAATAAAAGAACTTTTACTTTGTTTCTTCTTTCAGGAACAAGAGATATGTCTAAATAACCCTTGTCAGCAGTATTTTTAATTGTTCCCGGTAGATCCAATGTGTCCGCAGCACCTTCTCTTGCGAATTTTCTTAGACGCCGAAGGGCTAGCTTTATATTCCTAATCCCAATTTCAACATCATCATCAAGGTTTTTAAATTCTCTTTTATCCCAAACTTTAACAGCCTTGAAATTTTTATTATTTTTTTGGCCAATTCTTACGCCTTCTGGATTGTATCCTTCGGCGCCGTAAGGAGATGTGCCAGCTGTTCCAATCCATTTTGATCCGCCTTCATGTCTTTTTTCTTGCTCTTCAAGTCTTTTTTTGAGCTCTTCCATTAATTTTTCCCATCCACCCATGGACTCTATTTGTTGTTTTTCTTCTTCGGTTAAGTATTTCTCGTTTAATAATTTTAACCATTCCTCAGGTATTTCTGCGGTTTCTAATTCTTCTAGATTTTCTAAACCTTTAAACACATGGCCAAATACTCTATCAAACTTATCCAGGTTTCTTTCATCTTTTACTAAAGTTGACCTTGATAAATAATAGAAATCTTCGACTTTCCTTTGAGGTATGTCTTCGTTTAATGCTTCAATAAGAGTTAGATATTCTCTTAATGTAACAGGTATATTGGCTTGTTTGAGTTCCTGAAAAAAATTAATGAACATATCTAATTTTGATTATTCTCCCTTCTAGCAAGAAAAGCTAATCTTTCAAATAAATGGACATCTTGTTCATTCTTTAATAATGCTCCATGAAGAGGAGGAATAATATTGCTTGAGTTTTTCTCTCTAAGCATTTCAGGAGTAATATCTTCATTCATTAATAATTTTAGCCAGTCAAGAAGTTCAGAAGTAGAAGGTTTTTTCTTTAAACCCGGTATTTCTCTGAGCTCATAAAAAACTTTTAAAGATTCAGATACTAATTTTGACTTAATGTCAGGATAATGCACATCAACTATTTTCTTCATTGTTTCATTATCCGGAAAGCTAATATAATGGAAAAAACACCTTCTCAAGAAGGCATCGGGAAGTTCTTTTTCATTATTTGAGGTAATAATAACTACAGGTCGCTTTTCTGCTACTATTGTTTCTCCTGTTTCGTAAACATAAAACTCCATCCTATCTAATTCTTGTAATAGATCATTTGGAAATTCGATATCAGCTTTATCAATTTCATCAATTAATAAAATAGGTCTTTTGTCCGAATCAAAAGCATCCCAAAGCTTTCCTTTTTTTATATAATTTTTTACATCTTTTACTCTTTCATCCCCCAATTGAGAGTCTCTTAATCTAGTAATTGCATCATATTCATATAATCCTTGTTGAGCCTTTGTTGTTGATTTTATATGCCAGGTTATAATTGGCATATCTAAGGCTTTAGCAATTTCTTCAGCTAGCACAGTTTTTCCTGTTCCTGGCTCACCTTTAACTAATAATGGTCTCTCTAAACTAATTGAGGCATTTACAGCAACTCTTAAGTCTTCCGTAGCTATATAATCTTTTGTACCTTCGAATTTCATACTTCACCTTCTTTGCTTGTTTTAAACACTTGAACAACTTACTTATCAAAGCTCTTAATTTCAATAAAGTTTATTTTTATTTATAAAACTATTGCGGTTTGCATATTTATGTTTTAAATACCCCCCTGCATAATGAGTGAAAGATGGCTACACGTTTACCTAAAAATTATTTACCTACAGAGAAAGAACCCTTTATGAATGCCAAACAAAAAGAGTTTTTTAGAAGAAAGCTTCAAACTTGGCGTAGTGAAATTATTAGTGAAACTAAGGAAACTCTTAATAATCTTCAATATGAATCTTCCAACTTTTCTGATCTTGCCGACAGGGCGTCATCAGAAACAGATAGATCTCTTGAGTTAAGATCAAGAGATAGGCAAAGAAAGCTAATCGCTAAAATTGATGATGCTTTATTGCGTATAGATGACGGTTCGTATGGCTATTGTGAAGAAACTGGAGAAGAGATTAGTCTAAAAAGATTAATTGCAAGACCCATTGCTACCCTATCTATCGATGCGCAAGAACTTCATGAACGCAAAGAGAAAATATATAGGGATGATTAATATCATATGAACGATTCGTTTTTTTCGTACCTTAATCTACCATTAAAATAGATCAAAAAAAGAACATTATTAATTTTATCTAAATTTTTCAAGTACTTATTTTTGTTGCAAAAAAAGAACAAAAGTAGTACAAATAACTAGTTGACCTGTTAAAGAATGGAGTAGAAGAATGAGTAAATCGTTAAAAGTTATTGAAAGTAAAGATATGGATAAATCAAAGTCTCTAGATGCTGCACTAAGTCAGATTGAAAAACAATTCGGCAAAGGCTCTATAATGAAATTAGGATCAGAGAACGCTATTGCAGAGATTTCTTCTATATCTAGTGGATCACTGGGTCTTGATATTGGTCTAGGAATAGGCGGTTTTCCGAAAGGAAGGGTAATTGAGATTTATGGTCCGGAAAGTTCTGGAAAGACAACGCTGGCGTTACATGCTTTGGCTGAGGCTCAGAAGCAGGGTGGTATTTGCGGTTTTATAGATGCCGAACATGCGTTAGACCCAGTTTATGCCAGAAATTTGGGCGTTAATATCGAAGAACTTCTCATTTCGCAACCAGACCATGGTGAGCAGGCGTTAGAAATTGCTGATACTTTAGTTCGTTCTGCTGCCGTTGATGTCATTGTCATCGATTCAGTAGCCGCTCTGACTCCAAAAGCTGAGTTAGATGGAGATATGGGAGATAGTTTGCCTGGATTACAAGCTAGATTGATGAGTCAGGCCTTAAGAAAGTTAACGGGGTCGATTTCGAAATCAAATTGCATGATAATATTCATTAATCAAATTAGAATGAAAATTGGAGTTATGTTTGGGAGTCCTGAAACAACAACAGGAGGTAACGCTCTTAAATTTTATTCATCAGTTAGGGTTGATATTAGAAGGATTGGAGCAATAAAAGAGAGAGAACAAATTGTTGGAAATCAAACAAGAGTTAAAATCGTTAAGAATAAGGTAGCGCCACCATTTAAAATAATTGAGTTTGATATTATGTATGGAAAAGGAATCTCAAAAAAGGGTGAGATTATAGATTTGGGCGTTGAAGCGGGAATTGTTGAAAAATCTGGCACTTGGTATTCTTATGAAGGAGAACGGATGGGCCAAGGCCGTGAAAACGCAAAAGTTTTCCTGGAAGAAAACCCAGATATTTCGAATCAAATTGAATTTGCCATACGTGAAAGTGCTGGACTTACAAAAGATAGCGAAAAAAATATAGATTCAAGTGATGTAGTTGAAGTTGAAGAAAATAAAACAGAATCTATAGCTTCAAAATAAATTTATATTTATTAAAACATTAATCATTGTGCCAATTTCTGAATTTCTGTTATTTTGACACAAATGGTTACTACAGAGAAAATACGCGAGACTTTTTTAAATTTTTTTGAAATGAACGATCATAAGATTGTTCATTCAAGCCCTCTCGTTCCGATTAACGATCCAACATTAATGTTTGTTAATGCAGGGATGGTGCCTTTCAAAAATTATTTTATCGGAAATGAAACTCCAGAATTTTTAAAAGCGGTGAGTTCACAAAAGTGTGTTAGAGCAGGCGGAAAACACAATGATCTAGATAATGTAGGCCATACTACAAGGCATTTAACCTTTTTCGAAATGTTAGGTAACTTTTCTTTTGGAGATTATTTCAAAGAGGAGGCTATAAAATTATCGTGGGATTTATTAATACATGAGTTTGATATACCTGCTGATAAGTTAATTATTACAATTTTTAGTGAAGATGATGAAGCTTTAAAAATATGGAAAAAAGTTTCAGGTTTTTCCGATAATAAAATTATCAGAATTTCTACTGATGATAATTTTTGGTCTATGGGTGATGAAGGACCTTGTGGACCTTGTTCTGAAATATTTTTTGATCACGGTGATAAAATTGAAGGAGGCCCCCCTGGTTCAAGAAATGAGGATGGAGATAGGTTTGTAGAGATATGGAATCTTGTTTTTATGCAGTATTTGCAACATAAAAATTCGGACCGAACGTTATTACCAAAACCATCTATTGATACTGGAATGGGGTTGGAAAGAATTTCGACTGTTCTTCAAGGCAAAACCAGTAATTTTGAGAATGATTTATTTATTTTGTTAATAAAGGAAATTGAAAATTTATTAAAAATTAACAGCTCAAAAGAAAATATTGCAAGTTTTAGAATTATTGCTGATCACCTTAGGTCTATTGTTTTTTTAATTGCTGATGGTGTTTTGCCTTCAAATGAAGGAAGAGGTTATGTCTTAAGAAGAATTATGCGAAGAGCAATGAGGCATGCATATCTTTTAAATATTAAAAAACCAATTCTTTTCGAACTTACAGCTAATGTAATTAATTTGATGAAAGGTGCTTACCCAGAATTAAGTAGGGCCGAGAAATTAATCGGGTTAACTTTATATAATGAAGAGGAAAGGTTTTTATCTACTCTTTCTAAAGGTATTAAAATATTAGAGAATGAAGCTAAAATTTTAAAATCCGGAGATATTTTCAATGGATCGATTGCCTTTAAACTTTATGACACTTACGGCTTCCCTTTAGACTTAACTGAAGACTTATTAAGAGATAAAGATTTAACTCTTGATAGAAAAAGTTTTGATGTTGCTATGCAAAAGCAAAAAGATGACGCAAAGAAGTCATGGTCTGGATCTGGTGATAAGAAAACAGAAGAAATTTGGTTTAATATTTTAGATATTTGTAATCCTACAGAATTCCTTGGATATACAAATAAAGAAGCCATGGGTGAGGTTTCTGCAATTATTCACAATAATAGTATTGTTGAAAATATTAAAGATGGTGATGAAGCAATTATAGTTTTTAATCAAAGTCCATTTTATGCTGAAAGTGGGGGGCAGTTAGGAGATATAGGTACAATTTATTCTGATAAAGTTTTGTTTAAAGTTAAAGATACTAAAAAAAAGTTAAATAACTTTCATGCTCATTATGGAAAATTAGAAAAAGGATCTTTGTCTAATGGAGATTTATTAAAATTAAAAATAGATAATGATCATAGAAAAAAAATTACTTCAAATCATTCGGCAACACATCTTCTGCATGAGACATTAAGAAGGGTTTTGGGAGAGCATGTAACTCAAAAGGGATCGCAAGTTTCTTCAGAGAAGCTAAGATTTGATTTTAGTCATCAAAAATCACTTGAAAGTGATGAAATTATAGAAATTGAGAAGGTAATTAATAATCTAATTGATAAAAATTCATTGGTTGAAATAGATGTTCTTTCTTACGAGAAAGCTATAAAAAGTGGCGCACTTGCTTTATTTGGTGAGAAATATGATGATGAAGTTAGAGTTCTTTCCATGGGTGATAATTCTTTCTCTAAAGAATTTTGTGGAGGTACTCATGTCAAGAATCTGGGTGAAATAAAAACATTCAAAATTATTGCACAAAGTTCAGTAGCATCTGGAATAAGAAGGGTTGAGGCAATGACAGGCGCTAACGCTCACTCAACTCAGTCATTGTTAGATAAACTTTCAGAAAAACTGGAATCTAAAAAAGAAAAAAAATCAGAAAAATCTAAAGTTCATAGAATATCAAAATCGATATTGAAGGGTAAAATTATTGAAGCTGGAAATACAAAACTTTTTATTGATATACTCGATAATGTTGATCCAAAGAGTTTAAGATTTCTAATTGATGAGTGTAAAAAAGATATGGTTTCTGGGGTCATATGTTTAATTGCTGATTATAATGATAAACTATCAATCGCAATCGGTGTTACTGAAGATTTATTAGATAAGTTTGACGCTGTTGAGTTAGTAAAAATAGGATCAGTTGCTATGGGTGGAAAAGGCGGAGGAGGTCGAAGAGATATGGCTTTAGCTGGAGCAAAAAATAAAGAAAAATCCACAGATGTAATTGAGCTTATAAAAAATGAAATTAGTAAAAAAAGTTAAGACATCTTTTTTTGTAAGTTTGTATCAATTTTATTTATAAAATCTTGAGTATTCAGCCAAGTTTGTTTGGGCCCGACAAGCAATGCAAGATCTTTTGTCATAAATCCTTTTTCTACAGTTCTTATGCAAACTTTTTCTATGAGATTTGCAAAGTCTTTTAGTTTTTCATTCTCATCAAGTTTAGCCCTATGAGCTAATCCTCTAGTCCATGCAAATATTGAAGCGATAGAGTTTGTTGAGGTTTCCTCACCTTTTTGGTGAAGTCTATAATGCCTTGTAACCGTTCCATGAGCTGCTTCAGCTTCAACAGTCTTGCCATCGGGTGTCATTAATACGCTAGACATCAACCCTAAAGAACCAAAACCTTGTGCAACAGTATCGGACTGAACATCACCATCATAATTCTTGCATGCCCAAATAAATGCACCAGACCACTTTAATGCACAAGCAACCATATCATCTATAAGCCTATGCTCATATTCAATATTTAATTTATCCATTTTATCTTTATATTCTGTTTCATACACTTCTTGAAAAAGGTCTTTAAATCTCCCATCGTATTTTTTTAGAATGGTGTTTTTTGTGGATAGATAAACAGGCCATCCTCTATCAATTCCATAATTTAAACAAGCTCTAGCAAAATCTCTAATTGAATCATCGTGATTATACATACCCATAGCTATTCCGCTATTATCAAAATTATATATTTCCTCTTCTATCTTTTCTTTGCCGTCTTCTGATTCCCATTTTATTGATAATTTACCTTTACCCGGCACTACAAAATCTGTTGCTCGATACTGATCGCCAAAAGCATGTCTTCCTATTACTATAGGTTGTGTCCATCCTGGAACTAACCTTGGAATATTTGAACAAATTATAGGTTCTCTAAAAACTGTCCCACCTAAAATATTTCTTATTGTGCCGTTAGGTGATTTCCACATTTCTTTTAGTCCGAACTCTTCAACCCTGTCTTCATCAGGTGTTATTGTCGCACACTTAACACCAACTCCATGTTTTTGTATTGCTTCAGCAGCATCTATAGTAATTTGATCATTGGTTTTATCTCTGTACTCAACTCCAAGATCATAGTAATGAAGGTCAATTTCTAAATACGGTAGTAATAGTTTTTCTTTGATAAGATCCCATATAATTCTTGTCATCTCATCGCCATCAATTTCGACGACTGGGTTATTTACTTTTATCTTCGACATAAATGTACCAATTTAATTCCCTCAACTATTGAATATCATATAGCGTATATATTTCAAGAATATGTTAGGTATATATAAGGATAATTGTAAAAATGCAAAAGATAGAGAAGAATAAAATTAAAATAATATTAGTAGAACCTCAATTATCAGAAAATATAGGTACTTCTGCAAGGGCAATGCTAAATTTTGGTTTAACTAAACTATATCTTGTCTCTCCAAAACAAAATCACCTTTCTAAAAAATCTTTGAACGCTTCTGCCGGTGCCGATACTGTCCTAAAAAAAGCAAAAATTTTTTATTCTCTTGAAGATGCTTTGGCGAGTATCTCGTATGTCTTTGCGTGTACAGTTAGAGATAGAGATATGATAAAACCTTTCTGTGGACCTATAGAATTATCTAATATTATTAATAGTATAGACAGTAAATTTAACATAGGCATTATGTTTGGAAGAGAGAAATCTGGATTAACCAACAATCAAGTTTCTTATGCAAATACAATAGTTCAAATTCCGACTAATCAAAAATTTTCTTCGTTAAATTTAGCCCAAGCTGTTGCTATTATAGCCTCTGAAATTAATCGCATTAATGAAGATTATGGTAAAAGTGAATTATTCATGAGCGATTCAATTCCGGCTAAAAAGAAAGAAATAATCAGTTTTTTTAACCATCTCGAAAGGGCTCTTGATGCCTCAGGTTTTTTGAGGCCTAAAGAAAAGAAATCGACAATGATGATTAATTTAAGGAATATTTTTTCTAGAACTGATTTAACAAACCAGGATGTTCAAACATTAAGAGGAGTCATTACATCGTTATTAAGGTGGCCTGAGGGATACAGAGATAAAGAAATACTTAAGAAAACAAAGATTATTGCCGATGGATATGATAAAAACAAACAACAAAGAAATTGACTTATTTAATTTAGAAATGTACTAAGCCGTGTAGTGAATTTTAAGGTATATTTTATTAATGACAAAAAGATTAAGAGCAAAATATAAGATTGATCGAAGGATGGGCGAGAATATTTGGGGAAGACCAAAAAGTCCCGTCAATCTTCGTTCTTATGGACCTGGCCAACACGGCCAATTGAGAAAAGCTAAACTTTCCGACTTTGGGCTTCAAATTAGAGCTAAACAAAAACTTAAGGGTTATTATGGCAATATAAATGAAAGGCAGTTTAAAAATATATTTAAAGAGGCCGTAAGAATCAAAGGTGATACCTCAGAAAATATAATAGGCTTGCTTGAAAGAAGGCTTGATGCTGTTATTTATCGATCCAAGTTTGTACCTACAGTTTTTTCAGCAAGGCAATTTGTTAATCACGGGCATATTAAGGTAAATGGGAAAAGAGTTAATATTCCTTCTTATAGGTTAAAGACTGGAGATTTAGTAGAGATCAAAGATAAATCTAAAAGTTTAGACATCGTTTTAAATGGTCAAGAATCTAGTGAGAGAGATGTGCCTGATTATATAGAATGTGACCAAAAGAAACTAACAGCAAAATTAACGAGAATACCTAAACTAGACGAAGTTCCTTATCCAGTGCAGATGGAACCAAACTTAGTTGTTGAATTTTATTCAAGAAACTAATTCTTTTCGATTACTTCTTTTAATTCTTGTTGTAATTCACCTGATTCAAACATTTCTTTTATGATGTCGCAACCTCCTATAAGTTCACCTTTTAAGTATAGTTGAGGTATCGTTGGCCAATTAGAAAATTCTTTTATTCCTTCTCTTATATTTTCATCTTCAAGAACATTTGTGGAAGAAAAAGGTGCTTCAATATATGTTAATATTTGTACAACAGTACTAGAAAAACCACATTCTGGAAATAATGGAGTTCCCTTCATAAACAAATGAAGATCATCATTATCAATTTTATCTTCTAGTATTTTCTTTACATTTTCATCCATGACTCTATTCGCCTATGGTTTTAATAGATAAAGCATGAAGTTCGTTACCCATTTTATTACCTAATGCCTCATATACCATTTTATGCTGCTTAATCCTAGACAAACCGATAAATTTTTTAGACCTTATAGTCACAGAAAAATGATTATCATCTCCGGCCAAATCTTTAATTTCTATATCAGATTCAGGAAATGATTCTTCTATTATTTTTAATAAATCATCTTTTTTTATTGTCATTTTTAATCTTTATTTAGATAATTAATAAACCAATTTTCATATAAATCTTTAATCTCTTTTATTTCCATTTGTTCATCATTAACTATAATATTACCTTTAGTAGTTGTTCCAATTATTTCGTATATTATATTTTCTTCCTTCAATATAGATACAATATTATCTACATTATCTTTAGTAGAGGAAATTACATATCTTGACTGATCCTCTCCAAAAAGGAAGTAATGTGAATTGTTTTTATCAGTATTAATTTTAAAACCAATCTCATTTTTCATAGACATTTCTGAGAGAGTTAAGAGTAACCCGCCATCTGAAATATCATGACAAGTATCAATTAAAGATGCTTCAATTATTCTCTTAACTGCTAAACCATTTGTTTTTTCTTCTTTTAGATCTACTTTTGGGGGCAAACCTTCATTAAATTTAAGCAATTCAGTTGCGTATATTGATTGAGTTAAATGTCCTTCCGTTTTACCAATAACAATTATGATATCATTCTCCCTTTTAAAATTATGATCGGCAATAATTTTTAAATCATTGATGACACCAACCCCGCCTATTACTGGCGTAGGATTTATTCCTTTTCCATTGGTCTCATTGTAAAGAGATACATTTCCAGAAACGACAGGAAAATCCAGCTCTGTACAAGCAGAAATCATTCCTTTAACAACACCTGCAAATTGCCCCATAATGTCTTCTTTTTCGGGATTACCAAAATTCATACAATCGGTTATTGCGATAGGCCTAGATCCAACAGAAATAAGATTTCTCCAAGCTTCGGAAACCGCTTGCTTTCCACCTTCGATAGGATCTGAAGCACAATAACGGGGTGTAGAATCAGAAGTTAATGACAATCCTTTATTGGTTCCATGTACCCTAATGACAGCTGAGTCACCACCCGGTAATAACACTGTATCAGTCATTACCATGTGGTCATATTGTTCCCAGATCCATTTTCTACTGCATAAATTTGGAGATCCTATTAACTCTTTTAAGACCTCGATGGGATTTATTTTTAGGAGCATTTCTTTAGTTATTTCTGTTTCAGGAAATGAATTTATACTATAAGGTCTCTCGTAAGAAGGGGCGCCTTTTTCAAGAATATCCAATACTATTTCAGCCTTTTTATTTTTTTTATGATTGATTACTAATTTCTTTGTATCAGTTAATTTACCAATCACAGAAAAATCTAATTCCCATTTATCAAAAACCTCTTTAGCAATATTTTCTTTTTTTGGCTCTAAAATCATCAGCATTCTTTCTTGACTTTCTGAAAGCATAATTTCATAAGCTGACATAGCTTTTTCTCTACAAGGAACCTTATCTAAATCTAATTCGATTCCTAGCTCTCCTTTTCCCGCCATTTCAACAGCTGAAGAGGTAAGGCCGGCCGCCCCCATATCTTGAATCGCGACTATTACATCCATTTTCATCAATTCTAAGCATGCCTCTAAGAGTAATTTTTCTGAAAATGGGTCTCCTACTTGTACAGTAGGTCTTTTTTCATCTGAGTTATCATCAAATTCAGCTGAAGCCATCGTTGCGCCATGAATCCCATCTCTACCTGTTTTTGATCCAACATAGACAACTGAATTTCCTACTCCAGAAGCTTTTGAATAAAAAATTTTATCGGATTTTGCAATCCCAACACACATTGCATTAACTAGGATATTATCATTATATGAAGAATTAAATTCTACTTCACCACCTACTGTAGGTATTCCCATGCAATTACCATAGCCTCCTATTCCCGAAACGACACCCGTCAAAAGATGTTTTGTCTTCTCATGAGAAATGTCGCCAAACCTTAATGCGTTGAGTAAGGCTACTGGTCTTGCACCCATAGTAAAAACATCTCTCAATATACCACCAACTCCTGTAGCAGCCCCTTGATAAGGTTCAATAAAAGATGGATGATTGTGACTTTCCATTTTAAATACTGCGGCAAAACCATCTCCTATATCAATCACGCCTGCATTTTCCCCAGGCCCTTGGATAACGTATTTATTTTCTGTAGGAAGTTGTTTAAGCCAAAATTTAGAAGATTTATATGAGCAATGCTCTGACCACATCGCAGAAAATATTCCCAGTTCAGTTAATGTAGGTTCTCTCTTTAAAGACTTAAGAATGAAATTATATTCCTGTTCATTAATTCCATGTTCTTCCACTAATTCTTTTGAGATCTGGCTCATAGTAAAGATTCCGCGATAGATTTAAAAAGTTTTTCTCCATCAGTTAATTTTGTAATTTCACATGTTGCTCTTTCGGGATGTGGCATCATCCCCAATACATTACCTTCTTTGTTAATTATTCCCGCTACATTTTCAATTGAACCGTTTGGATTAGAGTTTAAATTAATATTGCCCTCCAAGTCACAATATCTAAAAACAATCTGATCTCCATCTATTATTTCTTTTAAGGTATCTTCATTGGCAAAAAAGTTACCTTCATTATGAGCTATTGGGATATTAATTATTTCATTCTCTGAATATTTATTTGAAAATTTTGTATTGCAATTGTTAACTTTTAAACTCACAGTTTTACATAAAAAAGAAAGACAATTATTTTTAATAAGTGTACCGGGAAGAAGACCAGATTCAGCTAAAATTTGGAATCCATTACATACTCCAAGTGTCGGCATTCCTTTATTTGCTTCTTTTTTGATGTCTTTCATTATAGGGCTATTAGCTGCAATTGAACCACAGCGAAGGTAATCACCAAATGTAAATCCCCCAGGAACAATTACCAAATTACAATCAGGTAAACTTGTTTCTTTATGCCACACCATTGTGGTTTTGATGTTTGTAACTTTTTCTAATGATACCGCAATATCTCTATCGCAATTTGAGCCAGGAAAAACAATTATGGCCGCTTTCATTTATTCTTCCTTATCGATTATTATTTCATAATCTTCTATAATGAGATTAACCAAAAGCTTTTTACACATATCATCCACAATTTCTAAAGCTATTTCTTTTTCTTCATTAAGATCAATTTCTATAATTTTACCCTGCCTAACATTATTTATATTCTTAAAACCTAATTGGATTAAAGAATTTTCAATGGCTTTACCTTGAGGGTCTAAAACGCCACCTTTTGGCATAATTTTTACATTTAATTTCATTTGTTAAATTTGTTTTTGAAAGTCTATTCCTAACCGAGTCGCAACTTCTTTGTAAGCATCAATTAATCCCCCTAAGTTTTTTCTAAATCGATCTTTATCTAGTTTTTCTGAAGAAGATTTATCCCATAATCTGCATGAGTCAGGGCTTATTTCATCAGCTAAAATAATTTTAGTTATTTTATTTTCATTAATTCGGCCAAATTCAATTTTAAAATCAACCAATTTTATATTTATAGATGCAAATAGATTGCTTAGTAGGTCATTAATTATTAATCCTTGATTTTTAATATCATTTATTTCCTTATCAGAAGCATATCCGAGAACATCAATATGTTCTTCAGATAAAATAGGGTCGTCTAATTCATCGCTTTTAAGAGTAAATTCAACTAGAGGTCTATTTAATTTCAAACCTTCTTTAACACCTAATCTTTTACTTAAGGTCCCTGTAGCTATATTTCTTATAATTACTTCGACAGGTATTATTTCAACTTTTTTTATTAACTGTTCTCTATTATTTAGTCGTTCGATAAAGTGGTTATCAATTCCATTATCTTTTAGATACTTAAATATGTATTCACTTATAAGATTATTAAGTATCCCTTTTTCACTTATTACTTCGTGTTTCTTTTTATTAAATGCCGTTGCATCATCTTTAAAAAATTGAATAATTTTATCATTATCTTCGTGAGCAAATAATTTCTTTGCTTTTCCTTCATAAATTAAATCTTTATTTTTCATTCTCTTCTTCTAATTGTTTTGATCTATTTATATTTAATAGATTCTTCCGACAATTGTACTTTTAAATCACTAATAGCTTTTTCTAAAGAAAGTTTATTTTTTGATGATAGTTCAATATTTACTCCAAAATCTTTTTTA
>CEUZ01287551.1_pt1 | contig 21015 bp, 15 predicted proteins | sample 361511 | NCBI WGS metagenome assembly CEUZ01 (sample SAMEA2622822, study PRJEB7988) | marine metagenome | biome: marine biome (ENVO:00000447); feature: surface water layer (ENVO:00002042); material: "saline water (ENVO:00002010), including plankton (ENVO:xxxxxxxx)" | depth 5 m
AAGGTACCTGCCTAATAATGGCTCCCAAATCGTGACGCCAGTACGAGTAGGGGTAACCCCGGGTATCGACATATGGACTCGTCCATGGGACGAACGTCGCAAGGTTATAGAGCTAGTGGCCGACACCGGAATTGACCACGTGTTCTTCGCAGACCACGTCAGTTTCCGAGTAGGACACGGCCACGACGGCATGGTTGTAGCAGCAGGTGTCGCCAACCTCCACCCGACGTTGGGCATATATATCGGCGTCTACCTGTTGCCGCTGCGACACCCCATCCCTGTAGCCAGACAACTCGCGAATCTCGCAGAAATGGCGCCCGGTCGCATCAGCTTCGGAGTCGGTGTCGGTGGCGATGACCGTCACGAAGTAGAGATTTGTGGCGTCGACCCACGTACCCGGGGAAGGAGAACTGATGAGTCACTCGACATCCTTCAGCGGTTACTGGCAGGCGAAACAGTCGACCACAGCGGTGAATTTTTCAACTTTGAACAAGCACGAATAATTCCGACCCCAGATCCTCCAATCCCGGTTTATGTAGGCGGACGAGCTGACGCAGCGCTTCGCAGAGCAGGCAAATATGCAGATGGCTGGCTCGGTATTTGGTGCTCAAGTGAGCGATATGCAGAATCGATAGCGATATATAACCAAGCTGCAGAAGACGCACAAAGAGACGTTCAAGCAGACCATGGAATTCAGCTTTGGGTTGGAGTCGGGAAGGACCGAACGGAAGCAGCGTCTTTCGTTGGGCCTGCCATGGAAGGCTTCTATCGCGTCCCCTTCGAAAAATTCTCGCGGTACACACCCCATGGGACAGTGGATGACATCGTAGATTTTTTGGCCCCATACTTGGAAGCTGGTTGCCGCCACTTCAACCTCACACCAGTGGCGTCAACAGCAGAGGCGGGCATCGAAGTGATAGGCGAAGTAGGGGAACGTCTACGCAGGATGACTGACTAACCTAATGTTGGCCTCGTGAGCATCGCTACCGACTCGAGTCTGCGTATAAAGCCAATAGCAGGAGCGCTAGGCGCTGAGATCAGTGGCGTCGACCTAGCAACCGCCTCGCAGTCCCAAATTCGTGCGATCAGGGAAGCATTTAACGCATACCACGTTCTAGTTTTTAGAGAACAACTCCTCTCTCCGCGTCAACAAAAACATTTTGCTCAACAGTTCGGTTCGCTAGAAACCCATCCCTACATAAATGGCCTTGAAGGAGACCCTGAAGTCGTAGCGATCATCAAAGAGCGCGACGAAAAAATCAATTTTGGTGGAGGCTGGCACACTGACATGTCGTTTCTCCCGAGGCCCCCACTCGGGTCCCTCCTCTATGCCCTCGAAGTCCCTGAATATGGAGGAGACACCCTCTTCTCCAACCAACACGCTGCATATATGGCGCTTTCGGACACAATGAAAGCCATCGTCGACGACCTTGTAGGAGTCCATTCAGCAGCAAGTCAATACGGAAGAGGTGGGGACTCCGAAAAACGTCATTACGGGTCGATGAGCCTTGAAGTATCAGACCAGGCTCATCAGCTAGCCGAACACCCCGTCGTACGAACACACCCAGAATCAAATTTGAGAGCTTTATATGTGAACCGACCCTTCACGGAAAGCATCAAAGGAATGCGAAAGCCGGAGAGCGATGCCCTTTTGAAGTTCCTGTGTCGGCACTGCGAGCAAGAACGATTCACCTGTCGAGTCAAATGGGAAGTCGGAACATTGACTATGTGGGACAACAGAATCGTTCAACACTACGCATTGAACGACTATCACGGACAGAGACGCCATATGAACCGGGTCACCGTTGAAGGCGACACTCCTCGATAGAGACCCACAAAACGTTAAACGGCTGATCACAAATCGACCCGTTAGCTCTAGGTGAATCCGCGCGCGAGACTGCACTCATAACTTAATTTCACACAGCAGTATCAAAGGGGGTACAGGTGCGACCGCTTGAGGGAATCAAAGTCCTTGATCTCAGCCGCGTTTTGGCAGGCCCCTTCGCCGGACGCATCCTGCATGACCTAGGTGCAGAAGTCGTGAAAGTAGAACCACCAGAAGGCGATGTAACGAGAAATTGGGGGAAGGTCCGAGCTGGTCTCGCTGGCTACTACACGCAACAGAACGCAGGGAAGCGCAATATCTGCATTGATCTCCGTGCCGAAGGAGGAGCTGAACTTATTCGTCGACTTGCCGCGGAAGCCGATGTACTTATTGAAAACTTTCGACCCGGAATTATGAAAAAATTTGGACTTGCCTACGAAGACCTCAGGCCCATGAACGAAAAGCTGGTCATGCTTTCAATTTCAGGGTTCGGTCAAGAAGGCCCTGAGTCCGGCCGCGCGGCTTACGCCCCAATATTGCACGCTGAATCAGGATGGTTACAACGAAGCGCGGAGTGGAATCAACAACCTGTCACCGATCTAAACCTTTCAGCTGCAGACACCAACGCTTCGTTGCATGGCACGATCGGTCTTTTGGCGGCGTTGCGAGTAGCCGAACTTACCGGCGAGGGCCAACACATAGATATGTGCATGCTCGATGCGTTTCTAGCTACCGACGACGCAAGCCATCTTGGCCTTGATGATGTCCGCTACACATCTGCTGGCGGATTGGTATGGGAAGGCGTAGGTGGACCCGTGCTGACAGCGGGGGACTTCCGGTGGATATGGAAGCAACTCCAACAAGTTCACGGCCTCGAAGACGGAGCTCCCGCGAATGCTGATATTCCGACTAAACGTGCCTATAGAGAATCAGCGATCAACGAATTCCTTAGCTCTTTCGACTCCCGCGACGAAATGTACGAAGCGCTCGACCAATGCAATTTGGCGTGGGGAGACATCAAAACAACCGCAGAAGCGTACGACTCTCCGACCGCTCAACACCGAGGCTCATCTGTCGCCATAGACGCACGAGACGGTTCAACCCGGCGAGTCAGTCAAACTCCCTATCGATTTTCGAAAAGCTCATCAGGGTTACAGCCCGACGCCGTCGCGCCGTACCGAGGAGAACATAATTCAGAGATTCTGCAAGGGTGGCTAAACACGAGCCAACACGAGATCGAAACGCTCTCCCAGGCAGGAGTTCTCCTAGAAGAGAACAACGCCGAGGAGATTTGACATGAACAGACTTGACGGAAAGGTCGCTGTTATAACGGGAGCTGCTAGCGGCATGGGCGCCGCCACTGCCCGCCTCTTCGCTTCCCAAGGAGCACGAGTACTAGTCACCGATATGGACGATGAGAAAGGTCGAAACATCGCTGAAGAGCTCGGCGATCAGGGCGACTTTTTTCATGTCGACGTATCACGAGAAGAGGACATCGCTAGCGCCATAGACCACACCACTTCGACATGGGGTCGCTTAGATGTCATGTTCAACAATGCCGGATTCGGAGGCGCTAGAGGCCCGATCGAATCAATCAGCGAGGATGACTTCGACCTAACAGTCGACGTGCTGCTCAAAGGAGTGTTCTTGGGTATGAAACACGCGGCACCAGTAATGAAGGAACAAGGCTCAGGATCCATCATCTCAACTGCGTCGGTTGCAGGACTTCAGGCAGGAGAATCCCCCCACCTGTATACAGCTACAAAAGCAGCAGTGATACATCTGACCAAGTCAGTCGCGCTTGAACTAGGACAGGAAGGCATAAGAGTCAACGCAATATGTCCCGGGGTTGTTGCCACCCCGTTAGCTCACGGACCCTTAGATGAAGAGCGGCGCCAGAAGTTTCGAGATCGATTTGGTCGCCACCAACCAATCGGACGTGTAGGTGAACCAGAGGACATAGCTCAAGCCGCCCTTTTTCTGGCCTCGGATGATTCAACCTTCATCACAGGAACTGCCATGGTCGTAGACGGCGGAGCCAATTCGGGTCGAGCATGGCATCGCCAAAGCGAACTCATGACCGGACAAGGACCCATCAAGCTCTACAGACCCGAAGGTAGATGAGGGCTAACCCCCGCTACCTTTGTGGAAAATGGAACCAGTCGATCCGCATGAACGTCTCAAACTATGGAAGCACTAGCCGACTTGGATCAACAGGTTGTATCTATGGTCATGGAAGTCGAGAGAAGACGAGTGGCTGAAGACCCACAGCGACCCACCGCTCCTCGGTCCACAGACGGCCACCGAGATTTCGACACCTTCTATGCCGCCAATCGGGACCAGATAGCAAGAGCCCTTAGCCTGAGTTTGAGAAACCCTGATCTGGGAGCTGAAGCAGCAGACGAAGCTTTTGTCAGAGCATGTCAACGCTGGGCCGAAGTCTCCACTTTCACAAATCCCCAGGGATGGGTCTACCGAGTAGCTATGAACTGGGCACGTTCTTGGCTCCGTCGGGCACGAAGAGAACGAGAGAAACGTCCGATGCTTGTCGAAGCAGAATTTGCTGAAGATCAAATAATTGACGTCGACTTAGAACGGGCCTTGGAGAGTCTGGCACCGAACCATAGAACTGTGGTGGTAGCCCGATTCTTCATGGAATGGTCGGTCGAGGAAACTGCAGAGGCACTCGGAATTCGACCTGGAACAGTAAAAAGCAGGCTCAGCCGGGCGCTCAATCAACTTGCCGGAGAACTGGGAGAAAATCCGACGTTCGTTCCCGCATCAGATCCGGAGGACAAGCACCTTGAATCTTGATGATGAAGTGCGTCGCCATTTACGCGACACAGGTGAACAGGTAGCACTAACTCCGGGGTTAGTAGACGCAGTACGTATTCGTGCGGCCACTCGCTCGCGCCGCCGCCGCCGGCTGTTGAGCGGGCTGAGTTCCCTCGTAGCTATTGCGATAGTTGGGGGATCAATCGCGGTTCTGCTTGGAGGAGGCGATCAAGATCCCACCTCGCTTGAAGTCGCGACCCCGACCGCACTAGTTAACGAATCTCAAGAATCCAAGGGCGAGACAACACAAGATTCTGGGAACCAGGCCTTGATCGCTGCTACCAGCCCTGCATATGAGACCGTTCCCCTCACGACCGACGACGAATCACCGAGCTCGACTCTCCCATCAAGAAAATCCGCGAAGAAGGACTGGATTGAAGTGAATGGCCCAATCCCGGGAGCGAGCACGGAATATGTCTATTCAGGCGACACGGTCCTTGGTCGCGTGGGCACTGAATGGTTCGTAAGAGACGAATCGTCCTGGCGACAACTTGAGTTACCCGACTCGCTGGACGTAATAGCAGTAGACCTAGGCATCGGAGAAGACTTCGTTCGATTGGCAGGCTGGTTGGGAGACGACCTGTGCAGCAGAGAACTAGTGATTCAAGTCAAGAACGGGAACCAATGGCAACAATATGAAATCCCAGATCAACTAGCACCCGGACTTGTTAGCTCAGTTTCTCAAGCCCGGCTTCGTGTCACCGACCACGAAGTAGCGATGTCACGCATCGAAGAAGTTGCAGTTAACCCTGTGTGTCTTCTGCAAAGCCTAGGAATTGACGCAGTCGAAGCCGAAATTGTCGACGACCTGGTGTATGCAACGGACCCGAAAGCAGGCCGCGTCATATATTCGCTTAGCAAATTTGGGCCATTAGAAGCACAAGAGTTTATTACTAACGGACCGACCGAGCGTTCTCTGCTTGTCAGATCTACCGGCGGAGGAAAGTGGACCACAACGCCCCTCCCGGATTACGGAGTTACTGAGCTCGGCGTCGTCGACGGGATCATCATGATGGAGGATGCCGAACACACGGTTCATGACGGACAGCGTCTGAAACGTACCGAAGTAATTCCAAGTGACGCAGAACAACTCATAGATGCACTTGTCACTTCATCGGGCATGTCGATGTTGTTCGAACGAGGTGAACAAATTTGGCTCCGAGATACCGACGGAGAACAGCTCCTTGAGCAAATAAGCGAACGACCTGTCCTGTGGGGCAGACTGGGACGGGTTTCCGCAGAAGTAACCATGGTTGTCGAGACCGAACAAGGTCAGGCCCTTTTGATGTCGGGTCAGTGACCTAGGGGAGGGACATAGCGTGACCGACGTAGCGCTTCTATCAACACTAGAACAGGCCGGTTTAATCAGACGGGGAGAAATTTCCAGCAGAGAGTTGACTGAGCACTTCATTGAACGAATCGAACGTCTGGATGGCGAGATCAATTCGGTAATTACACGAGACTTCGAGACGGCCAAAGCTGAATCAGATGCCGCTGACGCCGCTCAACAAAAAGGTGAGTCGATGGGACTCCTGCACGGAGTACCCATAACTGTCAAAGATGCCCTACAGACGAAAAACCTTAAGTCGACCGGAGGAGCAACGGAGCTTCAAAACAACGTTCCGCCCAACGATGCTGCAGTAGTTGCTTCTGTTCGCCGCGAAGGCGGGATTGTCATGGGCAAAACCAATCTCCCGCGTTGGTCAGGCGACATTCAGGCTTACAACGACATTTTTGGCACGACAAACAATCCGTGGGACATATCGCGCGGTCCGGGAGGATCTTCGGGTGGAGCTGCAGCAGCGGTAGCAATGGGTTTCACTTCTTTCGAAATCGGAACAGACATTGGCGGCTCAATCCGGTTTCCGGCAGCGTTTAACGGCGTATGGGGGCATAAACCGAGTTTCGGAGTTATTCCAACTACCGGATATCTAGACCACGTCAATGGAGGAGTGAACGAAGCAGATATCAACGTTTTCGGACCCATAACAAGAAGTGCACCAGACCTCGAATTTCTATTGGAAATAATGAAACGAGACTCGCCTCCTTGGGTGGCTGAATTAGGAAGCGTTCCCCAGAACTTGAATGATCTAAAAGTTGGGGCTTGGTTGGACGACGAATTTTGTCCCGTAGACAACGAGGTTCGTGAACACCTTGACAAGGTTGTCAACGAACTAGAAAAAGATGGCCTATCTGTTGACCGAGCAGCGAGGCCCGACCTGGACCCAGACGAAGGTGCCATGCTGGGGTTGTGGCTGGTTCAAAGGGCCACTGCACAAAGCACTGACAGTGATGGCCCCGGCCACCGTATTTGGCTTGACCAACATGCGAGGCGTGAAGAACTGAGATTGAAATGGGCACAGTTTTTCAGCAACTACGACGCTGTGATCATGCCGGTCTGTTTCGTGCCACCCTTTGAACACCAACAAGAAGGTGATTTCAGAAGCCGGACTCTTATCTGCAACGGAGAAGAACGCGGTTACATCGATGTTGTCAAATGGACGACCATGGTTGGAATGGCATACCTACCCTCGACGGTGCCGCCCACCGGGCTAGGGCCATCCGGTTTGCCGATTGGTTGTCAAGTAGTAGGTCCCTACGGGGGTGACAAGCTGACCATTGCGTTGGCTGGACGGATCGGCGATCTCATGGGCGGCTACCAGCCGCCCCCTCGCGCTCTATAACCTTTCGAACATCAGCGATCGCTTCTCGAAGGTTGGGTAACGAGGCGCATATTGCTTTCGAATCAGCAGACAAGAAAGCGAACACGACGCTGCTAACTGGTTGGCGAGTTGTTTCTTCGAGTGCAGCAGCGTAAGTGGCGCCTTGGAGGCGGTAGCGGTCAACCTTGAGGTCTATTTCGTTGGGCTCGACCTGGTCAGTTTTGTAGTCGACGACAACCAACCCTTTCCCTGTTTCATACACGAGATCCACGTAGCCTTCGACGATTTGTTCCCCTATGGGGCATGCAACATGGAGTTCACGCCAATACCTGTTTTGGATAGCGAGTTGAATTTCTTCACTAGCAATTGCCGACGTGGCCAGGGAGGCAACTTCGTCTGAAAGTTCTGCTATGCCTTCAGCTTCGGCATGAATTGTGGCCAGCGTTGTGAGGCCTTCCCCGCTTTGTAAATCGACTGTTTGAAGAACTCCGTGGACGGCGCGCCCGATAGCGGTGCCGTATCGACCTCGACCTTGGATCGGCAACTCTGATTCGTCGCCGTCCTTCAGTAGCCCAGGTTCGCGAATTTCGCTGCCGGTAGAAACAGTAATCAAGCCATCAGTGGACTGGGCTATTTGAGTGGCGCTCATAAATCTGACTTGACCGCTGATCTCGATCGCGTTGTTGTAGCGGTCCCGCCATTCAGACAAGTCTGGACGTGAGACAGAAAGCTTTGGTCGCTCGCCGCCCCAGACCTCCCTGTGATTTGAGTAGTCCGCTTCTACGTATTCGGCGTCCGTTAACGCACCGGCGATGAGATGTCCTGGGGTTTGAATTTGAGGGTGAGAATTTGATGGAGCCTCTTTGCGGTGTAATGAAACGACCAAGTGGTCGCGTGCACGGGTGCAAGCCACGTACAAGGCTCGAATTGACTCGTCATGTGTAAAGAGTTTCTCTGCCTGGGCCCATTGATCGAAACCGAGTGTTTCGAGCCCGTCGCGGATTTTCACATCAGGCATATCGGTGTTGGGCGCATGTCCCACCCTCACCCCGGACTCGGGCTTTGTTTGAAGCGGCAGTCCCGCAACTACCGCAATTGGAAACTCGAGGCCTTTGGCAGCGTGGATAGTCATGATCTGGACGGAATCATCGTCGTCTTCGGATAGAACCGTTTCGACTGACCTGGCATTTTCTGCGGTTTGCTGAGAAATCCAAAAAATGAATGACTGGAGATTTCCGTTGCCTGTATCGGACCACGCGCGAGCTTGGTCAACCACATATCGGAAGCGCCGCAGGGATTCACGCGGATCTCGACGGGTGGCGCATTGTTCTGTGAGTTGACGGTCTGTGATGATCTGCCCGATCAACTCTGACGGAGTCCGGATTGAACATTGTTCACGCAGTTCAGCAAGGTGGGCTAACCCGGTGGCAACAGGGTCGCCACCTTCAGCTCGTTTTGCATGTTCTTCAATGGTGACGCTGCCCCATGCCCATGGATCTGAGTTCTTCGTCTTGAATTGGTACAAATCGTCGTCGCCGCATCCATAGACCGAAGATCGCAATGCAGACACGGTGGCTAAGGAATCAGATGGGTTGTTGACAGCCCGGAGACACATAACCAGGTCCCGTATCTCCTGACTTCGCCAAACATTGTTGGTGGAAGCAACTCGATATGAAACTCCAGCCCTTTCGAAGTCTCGCTGGATTCTGGTCATGGCTGACCTGGTGGGCACCAGTACTGCAACGTCACTGAATTTTGCTTCCCTCCACTCGCCGTCCTGGTGCACCGCCCAGCCTTCTTTGACCATGCGGAGAACGGTTTGAGTGATGTCGTGAGCCTCAGAGAGTTGCACATTGTCTGCGGTTGGCTTTTGGGTTCCCGATGTTTCGTGTGCAGCGGCACCTAACAAAGTGACCGCATCTCCGACTGGTGCGCTCTCTCGGATCGGAACCAGAGGTGTGTATGCGGGCTGACTGTCGTCACGATGTTTAACTAGCCTGCCGAAGACCTTGTTTATCCAAGAAATTATCTCGGGGGTACTGCGGAAATTTGTCGATAGCAGGAATTGGCCATCCCCATATTTTCCTTGGGCATCTAGGTACAGGCTGATGTCTGCTCGACGGAATCTGTATATCGATTGTTTGGGGTCCCCGACGAAGAACAGACGACCGGGAAGAGTCGGTGTGGTTTGCCATGAAGTTGATGATGCGATGTCGATTGGAGATGCAATTAGGGTCGCGATTTCAATTTGGATTGGGTCCGTGTCTTGGAACTCGTCGATGAGAAGGTACTTATATTTGTTGTGCACTTTTGACCGGATCAGCGGACCTCGAGTCGAGTCGTTAAGTATCTCCCGGGCTGAAACTAAGAGGTCGTGGTAGTCAAGGCGGCCCAGTCTTCGCTGTTCGAGTACACCGTCCAGTATGAAGTCTGTGAGACAAGCGGTGAGTCGACGAAGAATAAGGTCAATGAGTGATGCTCGGAAGAACGCCACTTCCGCCGTGTAGCTCTCGAATTGAGACCTCAGGCTTTCTATGTCAGTCCAGTTGGCTTTTCGTCCCTTCGTTGTCCCAGAAGGCAACTTGGTGTTGGCAAGAGTGTCTATTTGTTGGATCTCGTCGAAACCGGTTTCGAGTTCGTGCACAAATTTGCGGATTGCTTCGAGACTTTTGGTCATGGAATCTGAATCAGCGGAACCTATGAAGGTGTTTTCCTGCAGAGCCAAGGCATGGCCCTTAGCAATAAGGTCTTCGAATCGAACGGCAGCGGGTTCCGGATGACTTGTTGGTTTCAGCAAATCCCAATTCTTGTGTAGTTCGTTGGCCAATGGCAGCAGATCTTTGGCCGGATCGATGCCGAGTGCGTCGCTGATCAATAGTGTCCGGGACCACTCGGGATCTAGGAGGAGCGAATCCAAGAATCTTTCGAATCTTTCTATGAATTCAACTTGGCTAGAGATCTCGTCAAGGACCTCGAAATTCGGCGGAAGTCTCGCTTCTATGGAGTGTTCGGTGAGGAGGCGCCGAGCGAAACGGTGCAGCGTTGAAATAGCGGCATCATCGAGTTTCGTCAACGACAGATCCAATCTTTCTCGTGTCGCTGGTTCGGAGCAAGCCGCTAAGAGTTCTTCGAGGCGGGATCTAATGCGGTGTCGAAGTTCTGCGGCTGCTTTTTTTGTGAAGGTGATTACGGCCACGTCGTCAAGCGACGCATCAGAGGAGGTGACAAGGTTGATAACCCTGCCGACCAAGGCTTCAGTTTTTCCGCATCCGGCACCTGCTTCTACAAACAAAGTCTTCCCATGATCAGACGCGATGGCCTCTCGTGCTTGCTGATCTGGAGGTATGACGTTGCTATTCATCGTCACCCTTTTCGTCGGTGGCAATAGCGCCTTCGCCTCGAAGTTGTGTGTACGGGCCGAGCGAATCCAGTAGTGACAGTGCCTTCCATTTCTCTTCTATTTCTCTGGTGCCGAGTTCGTCGGGGTCACAGAACACACATTTGCCGACGCCGGTCCATCTGGATGAAGAAGGCGCTGGTTTAGGAGGAAAGAGACCACCTTCTATTCCGTCAACGATGACGTCGATGGCTTCGTCGAACGCATCAAGAACCTCACGGCTGACCGGATAACCCCTTGTCGCCCATCGTTGAGAGTCACTGGTGAACCAATAGCTGGCGTGGACCTCGTTGACATCCTGACCCAGATAGCTATTTGCTGCGACAGCGTAGAGAGGGAGTTGAAGTTGAGAACCCCCCAATATGGGGTCCTCAGGACTGAGTTTTTTGTAGCTATCGATTTTGCCGGTTTTGTAATCGACTACTACAAGAGTTCCAGCGTCTGTTTTTTCGACACGATCGATACTGCCTCTGAAATCCACGGTTCGTCCAGATGGGAGCTTGCGTTTAAGTGGTGGGAAATCACCATCCGGTAAACCGAATTTTAGTTCTGTAGCGACAACGGTTCCTCGTGGTTCTCTTTGGTGGTCGTATTTCAAGATCCCGACTAAATCGTTGAGTAGCTGCTCGCGATCTCGATTCCAGAACAGTGGTCTTCCCACCAGACCTTGAGTCTCCAGTTCTGTTGCGACTTCAATGCCAATTTGTCTCATCAACGAAATGTCATCTTCGCTGTATTGCCGATCCGGACCCGGTGGGGTGCCTTTGGAAACTTGGTCGTGGAAGAATCGGTCCGCAGCCTCGTGGATCAGAGAGCCGCGAATGAGAGGCGAAATGCGAAATTCATGTCGAAAAGACTCCGGTTCATCAACACCGAGGACGTAGCGCATGAAATAGCTGTGCGGGCAGTCCACCCACTGTTTCAGGCGTGTTGGTGACAATACGTTGGTGCGAACTGTTGTCGGGTTGACTAGGCCGCTGAGATTGCCATCGAACCGCGTAAAAATGCTGCTATTGCGACCGTCGATCAACTGCCGGCCGGCTTCAAACGACGAGGTGTTATTCAATGGGACCGTTGCGAGGTTCTGACCTTCGTCTCGGCTATCCAACAACGACGCTAAGTCGAATTCCTGAGGTGATGCGGGAAAGTTCGAATTCCGAAGGCCGAAAATAAAGGATGGTTGATGTAGCGCCCATGAATGTCCTGGATCCCTGAACGCTTCGGAGAGTGAAGGGGCTCCCATGAGGTCGGCCATTTGCTCTAACCACCGCGTGGGGTAGTTCTCTTTGTGCTGGCGAAGATCACCACGTGGAAATAACAAGGTGCTTTCATTAGATGACGATAAGGCGGCAAGAAACCGCCGGTAGTCATCGTTGGTGACGTCGCGTGATAGCGAAAGCGCCCCATTGAGGCGGGCCCGATCTTCGTCTGAGATGACACCGTTCCTGCGCGGTGCCGACGGAAAAGTCCCTTCAGCTAAACCAAGAATGAAGGTGTGTTCAAAATTGAGACCCCACGTCTGGCGTATATCGCCAACAAAGACACCTTGGCCGAGTTTGCCAACACGTTCGTTATGGTCTTCTAGCTGCGTTTCCAAGCTTCGACGGAAAACGCTGAAAGTTGTATTTGGTTCAACTCCGGTCAGATTCTGTAACCGATCCAGAACCTGTTCGACTACTGCAAAGTCGCCTTTGTGGGGTCCAACCTGGTTATCTGGCCCCAAATAGCGTTCGATGGCCTGCCTCAGCCAGGAACAGAGTCCCGCCCAATCGGTGGGCAAACTTTCAGGGTTCACAATATGGTTCAGTTCTGTGACGAAGGCCAACAGGTCATCGACTTCGTGTGCTCTTCTTTCGTGGCGGGTCGCCTGACTGTCGTCTCCGGTGCGAACCCTTTCCTTTGCGGCGGTGGCTAACAGTTGTTCTCTGTGCTGGGAGAGTTTTTCTGACCAGTCCTCTAGCCCTGCACTCACTCCGGCAGCTATGGCTGCTTGGGACCAAGAAACCGAAGGGGTGGAAAGTGGGCTGTTGACGTGCATCCGTGTTTGGGAGCTAGAGAGAAAGTCGAGGACCGCGTTGACGTTCAGGTTTTTGTCTGGCAGAGCCAACAAACTCACGATGAAGCGGCCCAGCATCGAATCAGCAACGGTTCGAGATGAAACCCCATTGAAGCAGACTGCCGATTCGTTGAGGTGTTCCTCAAGGAGCCGGGCATAAGGGTTTCGGTGCGGATAAAGAACCGCTATCTGACTGGCCGTAACACCTTGATCAAGCAAACCAATGACAGATCGGATAGTGGTTCGAACTTCGTCGTCGGGGTCACTTACTGAAATAATTGTGCTGGCAGAAGCGGACGCGACGTTTGAAGACGAGAGTTGTGTGTTGAAAAGATTAGCGACCCTGTTGGAATCACGATCTGCTTGTTCAGCACCGGTTAAGCCGATTAAAGCTGTCATAGAGCTGGTCTCAGATAAGCGAGAGAGAAATGCTATTTCGGTAGTAGCTAGCTGTTGGGGGAGAAATAGCACCAATTTGCCGAAATTAGAGACTTTCTCCGCAGCCAGGTCCGTGGATCGAAAAAGATCGAACTCATCGAACCATTCGTCCTGGAGTAACCGGTTGGCGGCGCTGCAAACACGAACTACTTCACTACTCCGCTCTCCTGCCGACGCGAGTGCGTTCAGATCACCCTCTTCTAAATCGCGAAGTTCGCGGTATACACGAACTAGCTCCCGTTCCGTCGCCCCGTGGTGAGCGATCGGTTCGAAGATGCCAGGGTCATTGGTAAGTATTTGGCGTATCGCGGCGCCAATGACAACACCGCGCACTGGCTTACGTCCTTGGGCTAGGAAGCTGTGACCAGCGACGGCTTCGGCAAGTCGGTACGAAGTTAAGAAATCTGTTCCAACCAGACCTGTGCCAACCCAAGATGTTGCCCCGTAGTCACCAGTCGCCAGCTCTCTCCGCAGAGTAACTGCCACGTAATTACTCGGGACTATGACGCATACTGACGCGAACACATCCTGGCTTTTAGCATCGTGAAGCAGTCGAGCGAGCTGCTCGTTAGCTTCCCGACCAAAGCCGACTTCGCGAGCGTCAATCATGGCATCAACCATAGGGCTGGGGAGTGACTGTGAAGTCTGACCAAAGCAACTCAGACCTATGTGTCAGTCATCTTTGCGACCACAGGCGCCATGGCATCTACCTCGCCTTCATGTATGACCCAATAACTTGTGCCATACAGCTCCCGGTATTGATGAAGTTGGTCACAAACATCACTGATGGTTCCGGCGAGAACCATCGGAATAGTTCGCGCTTGCTCAGGGGACAGACCGAACATTGGCGCCATACCCTCAAACATTTGGTCTGCCTCTGAAGTGGTATTGGTTACCGCTGTCATAAACGTGTTCATCTGTAATTCAATATCGGCAAACCGATCCCCAGCGGCTTCTTCAACCCAATTGCGACGCTCCAAAAATCTCTCCCCAAGAGCGGACAACGCTGTTTCAGGACCTACAGACCCGGCGTGCAGTGACGCGTTAAGGCCAACAATGTCGGCTCGCAAGGCCGCTTCGGTAAGAACTCGTTTCCCGCCTCCACCAACGATTATCGGTGGACCACCGGGCTGATGCGGAGAAGGAGTACCAGCTAAGCCGCTGATCTCATAATGGCTGCCTTGAAAATTGAAAGGTTCTCCGGACCACAAACCTTGAACAACCTCAATGGCCTCAATCATTCGATCTATACGAACACCGGGTCTGTCGAACTCGATACCTGCAGCTTCATAGTCATCAGTCATCCAACCGGCACCAATGCCAAATTCGACCCGGCCACCCGAAACGACATCAAGAGTCGCGATCTCTTTCGCGAGCGTTACCGGGTGTCGGTAGTCAACGTCATACACCAGCGCTGCCACTCGCAGAGTGGTTGTCGCCTCGGCCGCCACCGTCAAAGCAACTGTTGGGGCCCATTGGTCATCAAAATGATCGGGACAAAACACTGTGCTGTAGCCCAGGTCCTCTATTTTTCGGACCGTTTCTCTGTACACATCACCTGAAGGAGATGTTGAAAATTGAACGCCGAACCGAAACGGATGCATTCCCGCACCCTAACGTGGTTCGATGCCCCCTCTTGCTCCGAATGAATACCCACCAGCTCTGTTTTTGCCATTAAACGGTGGAGTGGAATCAACCGAACTCACGCGTGGACCCTGGAGTCACGGTGTAATGCATGGCGGTCCCATATGCGGATTACTTGCATGGGCTATTGAAAAAAGACTCAATCGAGATGACCTCGCATGTACTCGACTGACGGTCGAAATACTTTCCGGAGTGCCCGTCGACACATTGACGACGTCGTCTGCGATAGTCAAAAATGGTAAACAGACCGCGGTCGCTGAAGCATCAATATCCCACCAGGGGAAATTGTTAGCCAGAGCCACGTCGCAGTGGCTGGCACAGCCGCAGCAGCTACTCGCGAACTCAGAAGAAGTTCCAGAGATCCCCATAGAGCGAGCAGACCCAGGATCTCACCCCGATATGGAATACCCCCGACCCGGCTTTAACGCGGACGCTGTCGAACTGCGAATACTGTCCGGCTCGACAGAAGAACCTGGTCCGGGTCGTATTTGGGCACGGCTCGATCACCGGCTCGTAGCAGGCGAATCACCCTCAATGTTTCAGCAAATAGCGACATTGTCTGATCTTGGAGCTGCCGTCGGTTGGGAGCACTCTGATGACGACCAACCTTTTATAAATACAGACGTAACCCTCCAGTTGCTGAGACCACCTCAGAGTGAATGGATTTTGTTTGAATCCTATTCCCAACGTGTATCGAGCAATCTTGCGTGTTGCAGGACGACCCTGATGGATCTCAACGGTCCCCTTGGATGGGTATTGCAGAGCCAAATGGTCGCTCCCGAGACTCTCCAATTTTGATGTGATGGTCTTTCACCTAAGCCCAGTGCGGTGGGCCTGAATCAGGAGAGCTCGCCAACAGCACCGCTATCTATGAGGAGGTCGATCTCGGCCTCGGTATGGCCTGCGTTGGCCAAAATTTCACGAGTGTGCTGTCCCAACTTTGGGGCAGGCGCCTTAGGGCCAACTTCAGCGTCAACGAACCTCATTGGCGCCGCAACAGTGCGATACGGACCAATGTCTTCGCTATTAAGCGTTGGGAAGATGGACAAGGCATCCGCTTGAGGGTCAGATGCAACCTCATGAAGTGCGAGCACGGGACCCCAAATAATCCCATTCGAGTCAAAGATTTCCCCCCACTGGTCCCGACTCTTGTGGGATAAGGCGTCATCGATGGCAGCCACAATTTCTGGCATGTGTTGAAAACGCCCTCGGATATCTTGAAACCTTTCATCGCTTAGAAGATCTTCGCGTTCGATGACCCGACACAATTTGGGCCAGGCACTCTCCTCAGGCATATTCAGGACAACCCATTTACCGTCACCGCACGGGTAGCGATTAGCGGTTGGGATGATCATGTTCTCTCTTGCGCGAGGGCGAAGCGGAGCTCGGTCAACAGCTGTGATTGCGTAATCAGTCGCTTGAGTCCAAATAGCGGTCTCGTAAAGCGAGGTTTCGACTGTTTGAGGCTCCCCAGTTCGTTCAGCGAGCCGGAGTGCCGCCAAAATAGCCCCAACAAATGCCAGCCCGGTCGTGTGGTCGCCTTGTGCAGGTCTAGCCATCGGTACCGTCCCCGTCTCACCTTCGCGCATAGCGTCATACAAACCAGAGCGACCAAAAAAGGCGGTGACGTCGTAGCCAGGTCTGTGCGCTTCAGGCCCTCCCGTCCCGTAGCCGGTCAGGGTTGCATGCACAATTCGACTGTTGACCCTTTGTAGGGCAGAGGGATCCAGTCCGAATCTTTGTTGACGATGCTGCAACAGGTTGCACATGAATACGTCAGCTGCAGCTACCAAAGCGAATACGACTTCCATCCCTGCTTCGGATTCCAGGTCGATAGCTATCGACCGTTTACCACGGTTGGAAACGTCAAACTGATAGTCGAAATTTTTCTTTTCCTCAGCAACCTTGGCGGGCCGCCCCATGTCTCGCATTGGGTCGCCTGTTAATGGTTCTACCTTGATCACATTGGCTCCGAGATCAGCGAGAATCGCTCCGGCGCTGGGAGACGCCATCCAGTTATCAATTTCGACAACAGTCACATCTTCCAATGGTGCAGCCAATGAATTACCTCCCAAACGTCTAAAGGGAGACTAGTCAAATAAGCACTCCAGCCTCGGAGTTGACCGTGTGAGGCGTCGTCGCTTCTCAAGGATGAAAGCTTCAACCAAGCAGTTCTCGTCGTTGGTCGTTACTCTGCTGACATGCAGATAAAAGACAAAGTTGCCATCGTGACTGGTGGGGGTAGTGGAATTGGCGAAGCGTTGGCGAAACGCTTTCATGACGAAGGCGCCAGTGGTGTGGTCGTAGTCGACCGGGACGGATCAAATGCGGAACGTGTAGCACAAACAATTGGCGCTACCGCAGTTGAACTAGATGTAACGGACGAAAGTGGAATTGTTGACCTCGTCAACCAGACAGTAAAAGACCATGGAACCCTCGACATTTTTGTCTCCAACGCGGGATACGTAACCCAGGGCGGGGTGGAGGCCGACAACGACGAAATTCAGCGCATGTGGGAAGTCCATGTCATGTCTCACATATATGCAGCTCGAGCTTCGATACCTGTGATGGTGGCAAACGGAGGCGGTTACTTGCTGAACACCGCTTCAGCAGCTGGTCTTCTCACCCAGTTGGGATCGATGCAATATTCGATCACTAAAGCGGCAGCCGTTTCATTAGGAGAGTTCTTGGCCATTACTTATGGAGAGCGAGGCATTCGAGTCTCGATGCTTTGCCCACAAGCCGTAGAAACCAACATTCTTGCCAATAGCCCTGACCGTCTAGACCAAGACAGAGGCACCCCGGGAAGCGCAGCAGGTGACGGTGTCCTCACAGCCCAACAGCTAGCCGACACTGTCATTGAGTGCATGACCGAAGAACGGTTCCTTGTGTTGCCGCACCCTGAAGTCCAGACATACAGAGAACGAAAAGCTAATGACGTCGACCGCTGGATCAGCGGGATGCAGCGCTTCCAAAGCCAACTTTTCGCTGACGGTGATTTCACGCCAGCAGATTGGCTATTGAGCTAACAATGAGCAGTGTCCCCCTCGAAGATGACTTCGACACAGACATTTCACATCTACAAAAACTTCATCAGCGGGAATACGAAATTCGCTCCTACGTGAAAACGCCCGAAACGATTCTGATTAGGGGAAGAGTAAAAGACACAAAACCGCCTGGCGTCTATTTCGATGATGACCCAAACCCGTTAGAGATTCACAAAATGGTGATCGACTTAACCATCGAGTTCCCCGACTTAGTGATAATCGACGCCAACGTGCGGATGGAAACCCACCCACACGGGCATTGCCCCAGCATCGTTGACCACTACCGGGAATTGATTGGCCTGTCCATAGCCCGCGGCTTCACCCACAAGGTGAGGGAATTATTTGGGGGACCGAAAGGCTGCGCTCACACCACAGCACTTCTCCAAGCAATGGCACCTGTAGCTGTTCAATCCACATGGTCGATGCGGATCTTGTCACCCACTGAACAAATGATTGCACCACCAATATCTGGGGACGCCACCCCGGAGGAAATTCGAACCCGGATGGCTTTCAACCTCAACACCTGTCACATATGGTCCGACCCAGGACCGATGTTCGACGCGATCGATCGTGGCGAAGAGGTTGCTCCACCCTTATGGGCAGTGCAGCGAGCCGATGAACTCGGTCAATCTTTAGTTTCTTGGCGAGAACGGATGTCAGGACGGTCGCCTACCAACCCCTCCAACTGAACCAGCTGTTCATCGAGATCGACGAGCCCACGCACGACCGCGGTAACCCGACGGTTGCTCGGTTGTGTCTCCGGCTTAGGTTGGCGCCTCTCGAAGAGGTGCATGAAACCTTTCCCCTTAGTCAAATACGCCGTTGCAAGAAGAAGCGCCGCGTAAATGAAGCCTTCGGACTTCACCAAACCAACCCAGCCGTATTCGACTACCCAATTTCGGTCAATTAGCCATACCGGCAAGAAGATCAGTATGACTGCACCAGGGACTGCCGAAATGAGTCGGGAGCCTCCAAAGGCCATCGCCAGGGCGAACATCTTGATCGAAAGTTCTTCCGGGAAATGGGTGTAGTCATTGAAGTTGGTCGGAATCATCAATAAGCCACCAGCGAGCCCCGCCATGCCTCCACTCAAAGCAACCCCGTAAAGTCTGAGCCGATATACAGGAATGCCGAACGCGCGCGCTGCTTCAGGCTGATCTCGACTGGCAATAAATGCACGTCCGATCGGACCACGCAATAAGCCCTGAACGAAGAACAGAGTTATTGCCACATATGCGGCAACGATGAAGAATTCCCAAATATGTTCATCGTTCTCTGCAATCCCTGTCCAAGAGGGTGCTACGAAAGCGCCGTTTAAGGTCACGGGTAAGTTGCCGTCTATCTGCCTGAGAATGATGGGATAGGCGACGGCTAACGAGAGAGTTAGGAGAGCCAAATAGGCTTTTGGTAGGCGTAGAGAAGGAATAGCAACGACAGCACCAACTAATGTCCCGGCCAAAAGTCCTGCGAGCGGCATCCACAGCACTGGCGCCCCGAAATCGTTTACTGCGTGCAACGCGGCATAGGCACCAACACCGACGAAAGCCCCCTGACCCAATGAAAGAAGACCCAGGTAATGGGTCAGTAGCACCAACCCGCCAAAAGCAAGTGACAAAGCAACCACGTTGGAGAGGTCAGTAACGATCTTGGGGGTTGCCCAAAACGCGACCCTGAGACACACAACGATGAACGCTGCCGACGCAATGATCCAAGCGGCGCGCTTCACCGAAGAAGTCCGCGATCCCAGAGCAGTCATCGTTGTTGCCACGCTTCTGTTCGAGGCATCAGGCCTGAGGGTCTCACAAACAACACGATGATTAATACCAACAAGGCCCAAACCAGGGTCACTTGGCTGTCCACAAAGCTCACATACCCGCCGAGCATCGTCTCAAGGAAAGCAAACAAGTACCCGCCCACGAAGGCAAGAGCTGGGCTGCGTAACCCCCCTAGAGTCGCGGCAGCAAGGCCGAACACCAGCAGGCGACCCATCATGTCAGGTCGAACGTTGATCTCACCAGCTATGAGCCCTCCTGCTAACGCCCCGATCCCAGCCGCCAACGCCCATCCGAGCATGAGAACTCGACTCACCCTGATACCCACCAAGAGTGAACCCGTGCGATTAGACGTGACAGCCCTGAACGCCAGACCAGCCTTTGTTCGTCGTTGCAGTACCGCCAATAGGCCCAACACAGCGATCATGGTTAACGTGATTCCAACGCTGTCATGCCACAGACGTGCACCACCGATATCCCAACGATCTTCAACGGTTTGAGGAAATGGAGACCCCAAAAACATTGTTCGTCCGCCCCATTGTTTGCGAACGAAAGCCCCCAAAAGCAGATACAAGCCCAATGTCGCGCCTACTGCAGCCACGGGGTCGGCACTAATAGGCCGAACAATCACCCGCTCAGTGAAAGCGCCGATCACCATAGAAATAACTATTGCCCCGAGAATTGCTGCCCATACCGGCCACGCCGCGCCTATCAGGTCAGTGTTGGATGAAAATTTCATATACGGGCTGGGACCCGTAGCAAGCACCAAAGCGATATAGGTGGAGAACATCGCGAGCTGACCTTGAGCAAGATTCAAAATGCCGGTCGAACGAAACACCATGGAAATGGCGACAGCCAGAGCCGCGTACGCGGAGCCATTAGCTAGAGAATCAAAAGTTCGTTGTAAGAACAGCGACATACATTACGAAGTTTGTCACTCCGGAACGTCGGAAGCATCAACCAAGCGGTCATACTCAAATCAAGAGTTCATGTCAGGATGTTTTACGTGACCACAAGCCGCTACCTCGCTGACTACGCAATCACCTGCGACAGTGACTTCTCGCTTCTCGCTGACGTCGCAATGGATGTAACAAGCGGACGGATCTCATGGATAGGTAAAGAGACGGACGCGCCACCCCACCCTGGACCGACAACCAAATTAGGGGGTCTAGTGATGCCAGGACTGGTCAACAGTCATGCCCACACCCCTATGACCTTGGTACGTGGCGCGGGTGACGGACTCCCTCTGATGGACTGGTTGACCAAAGTCATGTGGCCTCGCGAAGGCCACATGACACCCGAAGACGCCCTATGGGGAATGAGACTCGGGGCTGCCGA